>ENA-OUOG01000587-OUOG01000587.1-marine-metagenome-genome-assembly--contig:-NODE-587-length-47245-cov-8.537695_pt1 | contig 47245 bp, 83 predicted proteins | sample MGYA00248635_ERZ508505 | MGnify/ENA primary metagenome ERZ508505 (study PRJEB26176, sample SAMN06267871) | marine metagenome | isolation source: Saanich Inlet, British Columbia, Canada | place: Pacific...
AAAAAACCCCTCCAAGATTTCTCTAGGAGGGGCTACTCTTTATAAAATTACTAGTTAAAAATTCATTTCAATATAAACTTATTTATATGTCTTTTCTATAAAAATTCACTTCCTACGAAAAAAAATATAGCTAACCACAATAAACCTTTGATGAAGAAGAAGCAAAAGGCTATCAACCCCATCTTCTTCAACCTTTTTTTAAAATTTGTCAATTCCGCCGTTACCGTTATGAACACGCACGTAGAACGCAATGCTCAATCTTTGAAAGTTATCTTGCTCTGTTGGTGTTACAAGATGGGGTAGATAGGTCGGGAACAGCACAATCGTTCCTTCTTTTGGAGTAATGCAAATAGAATTGCCCCAAAATGGATATCTATCAGTCTTCTTAGTTGCAACGCCTTGCTTCACAAAATGCAATGGGTCTTGTAGCACAAGGCTACCAGGATCAGGTTGAGTTTTAGATGTGATATCTACCATAACATCTAAGTCTTCATCATCCGACAAGTTCTTGCCATCAAGAACCCCACTACTCGGAAAATAAACACCTGTCCACAAATACCCATCCATTTGATGTGAGTGTGGCATATGAAACGCATCTCTGCGTTCATTTAAGTTGCACCAAAAAAACTCTGACTGGATGTCAGAATTGTGTGTTCCCGCCCATGAGACAACGCCTCTAGCATAATCAGTAACTAATGCTTGAAGCTTCGCAAAGCTATCATACTTGCCCTCTAGATCACTCACGGTTTGTTTTACGTGAATGCCAGAGCGTTCTTCTACTTCGGTTGTAGCAATGCCATCAAGACTATCGATGACCAATTGCTTGTTCAACTCACGTGAAGCTTCTCCAAAAGTGCCAACACTAACTGGAATTGGAAAGAGTGATAAGTTTGCTTGTTGTCCCATTTTTACCTCATTGTTTATGGTGCGCCCGACAGGACTCGAACCTGTGATCTGCCCGTTATGAGCGGGTAGCTTTAACCAACTAAGCTACAGGCGCATTATTCTTTTTCAATCGGATTGTCATAATAGTCTGTAAGACCTTGACGCCTGCGTTGCTTTTTCTCTTCAATCATCATAGACGATTCCCAAACAACCCAAGCACCAATACCACAGACTACTAAGCCGATTATCTCGCCAATCACTTTAGATACTTCTCGACCATCTCAAGAAGGTCATCATATTTAGCAACTTCATTTAGTTCCTTTTCAATCTCTTCAATGATATCGCCATGCTCACCAATGCCTGCTGGATGCTCTAGCAACACAGCAACGTTTGCGAGATGCTTATTTACGTGACCTTCTGCGTGGCTCACAAACGCTCTAATTAACATATCTTTCACCAGTTTAACTCCTCACCAGTTTCATCTTCCCAATATCGAATAACTTGCGCAAAGCCACACGACAACATATCACCATATTCATTATCAAGTCTATCATACTCATCAACAACTTCGGAAATTTGCTTATGAGATAGATCCGTGATTTCTTCTACACCAAAGTGTTCTTGGATTAAATCCGTAGCCCACTCTTCGCATTGGCTTTCAATCCAATCCTGCATCTTGTGAGGACGATAGACTTTGAATGCTTTTACATCTTCAGACATTTGTGCTTGCCCATTAATCATCCAACTTCACTGTTACTTCATAGCCACCTTTACGATCCATCCACCAATCATCATCACGGTCGTAGTCGGATTCGTTGACGAACTCCCAGAACATATCATACTCTTCGTCTGTAGGCTCTTCACCTTGCGGCTCCATACCACCGAACGTTTGTTGTTCTTGCCAAGACATGATTTCAATGAAACGCTCAACAGAGCCAAATGCTCCAATCACTTCATCGTCATCAACATCATACATCTTATTAGAAGTGACCTGATGCCACTCGCTTACTGTAAATGCCACCATTAGTCATCACTCCATTTTTTATTCAAGTCAATATCGATACCCATTTCTTGAAACAGGTCTTCAATTCGTTCATCTGAAACATCGTCTAATAGCTTTGCATACTCATCATACGTGTCTGCTTCTTTACGATTGACAGCCTCAAAACTAGGATAGCCTTTTTGATACACAGGAGATGTCCAGTCTATATTGTCATTCATATTATATTCCCATTCCAAAGATAACTAGACTTAAGCCTAGTAGCGTGAAGATAATCTTTACGATCCAGAGTGCTATAATGATTTTAATTATTAACCAAACTAGTTGAAAGATACCCATATTAAATTCCTTGTCCCTGGTTAGAATTATCTAGTTCTATTTCTCCAAGTCTTCGTTTGACTATGACAATTTGGACATAGTAGAGTCACATTTTCTCTACTATTGTTTCTATTGTTACCGTCAATATGTTCCAACTCTAAAGTTATAGGTTCATCTAACCAAGTTTCGTTTTTACATTTAGTGCATCTATGACCAAGTTCTTTTACTAAACGTTTTTTGATGGCTCCGTTTTGCGTCAACTCATCAAAATGTTTAATTTCTTTACCTCGGTTATGCGCTTGACCAAGAAAATGACTATCATCCAAATCAAACTTATCTATAAGTCTTTGTATAGTTCCGAAATTTCCTCCGGCTTTAACAAGACCCATTTTATCTAAACATTGTGAATATGAAATTGATTCTTTCACAATAGGCTCAAGTTTTTCTTTGGTCCATCTATTATATTTTCTTGGCATTTCTATCTCCATAAATGGTAATGTTAGCGTTTCTTTTACTTAACTATACCTATTTATAAAAATAGAGTTTTCGTGGTATGGGTGGTGGGATTCGAACCCACACTGTTCAGATTTTAAGTCTGTTGTCTCCTGCCTGTTGGACTACACCCACACGCTTGTTATAGTTGAAGTTTACCAGGCGTTGGCATTACGATACCAGATACCGAAGTTCGATATGCTTTAGCAACCTCATCATTCGTCTCTGTTACGAAAAGAATATTACACAATGTAACTTCTTTCGGATCTTTCACACCAGTGGCAGCAATGCCGTTTGCAAAGCCCATGCCTTGTTCTGACATAGTGACAAAACGAGGATCTTCTAACACAACTTTGTTAGACTCATCGGACTTCAATTTGCCGACATACTCCGCACCGTTCGCCGCCATCACTGTGACAACATCACCAACTCTATTCATCATTTGTTCCCGTAATCAATTCGTAAAGTTCAAAGACTTCTTCTGACTCTTGCTGAATCTGCGATAGATTCTGCTTGTGATAGATAGAAGCTAGTTTACGAACATACTTCTTTTCGAGGTCCAATTCATCTGCTACACTTACGATAGCGTCTTTTTGAAAGTCACGTTCGGCTGATACACGTGTCAAAGAATTATCAATCTCTTTGATAGCATTCAACAAACGTTCACGGTCTTTAGGGTTGCTTAACATACTCACTCCTTATCATTCCAAGTAATACCAATGTCACTTAACATTTGTCTGGCAATCGAAGTTTGGTCTTCCATTGCGTCAAACTCTTTATCTGCCTTATCATAAATTGCTTCAAGGTCAGGTGTAATAGAAAAACTATTATTATTAACGTTCACATTATAGACGAAGCTAGTGTCTAACTCACTTGATGTAAACGTGTAAGATACTTGATTTGGTTTACTGGGATCCCAGTCATAGAAGTTATTCATTTCACATACCTCATAATTTTGGCGTCCCCTAGAGGATTCGAACCTCTGACCTAGTGCTTAGAAGGCACTTGCTCTATCCAGCTGAGCTAAGGAGACAGATTCTTTAATTGATGCTTACGTTCACTAAGATTTCATCACCGATTGAATATTTGGTGTCAGTGATAATAGAGCCACGCAAGCCATTCCATTCATAGTTCACTTCATAGCCGCTAGAAACACGGCGTTGTTGAGCAACGTATCGAACACTACATTGCGTTTCGTTACGATAGCCAGTGACTACTTGATAATCATTACCACGCTTGTTAGCCATATCGGCACCCACAATCGCACCGAGAACTGTCATAGCATCTTTACCGCTACCCGATCCGAATTGATTGCCAATCACACCGCCTAGTATGGCACCACCCAGTGCGTTACCAGTTGTGGCTTGACCACGGCGTGTTTCGTAAATAGGAACACGAACTTGCTCACATACTTCTTGCGGAACTGATTCGCTCACGGTTGAAGTTAGTGGCGTAACATTCGTTACTTCTGCATTGACAGTGTAACTATTTGCAAAAGCTGACGTTGCTGTCATTGCAAGTGCGGTTGCTGCTACTAGAAACTTATTCATAATTCACTCTCTTTCTTAACTCTATACGTATAATATAATCGTTATTGAACCATTTGTCAAGGGTTAATTTGGATTATTTTCATTTTCTTTTACAGCCCCGTCAAGCGCCTCTTCTGCTTGCTCATAGTAGTTCTTATAGGCCGCTATGATTGATTGTTGCTGTTGAATGTATGCACGTAGGTCGCTTAGATTGAGTCCTAGGCTCTCATACCCTTTGTCTGTGAGTGCAAAGAATGCTACTGGACGTCCCGACTCAACAATCTTTGATACTTGTTCTTCAAAGTTCTCTTGGGTAAGAATAACCCACTCTACGTCACGTAGATTCAACTCATCTGCATTAGGAAGTGATAACTGAGGCTTTTCTACTGGCGTAGACGATACTTCAATTACTTGTGGCTTCGGGCTGCTCAGTAGGCTGCAGCCGCCCAGCGTCACGGTAAGCATCGTAAAGCCAAGGACATTCACTATTGAACGAATTCGCACTTGTTGCATTTTGTTCTTTCTCCGTTAGTTCGGCACCAGATATCAACTCAAAACAACGACCTGCTTTATCCGATGCGCCATTAATCACACGTTCTACTAGACCAGGCTTACTAGCTCCTAGAACACCTAAGTCATGCTTAGACAACTTATCAGACAACACAGCATTCTGTCTACGAATGTTTGCAAAGTCATTATTCAGTTGTTCGTTAGTTGCTTGTATCTCGGCATAACTCGCTTGTAGTGCATCAATGGTCGCTTCATTGGTTTGAACCGCAGTTTCTAACTTGGCATTATTTTCGTTAAGAATTGCAATACGCTCTTGCGTATCGTTGTAATACCAATAGCCGCCTGCCACCATGGTTGCCATAACAATCATCAAGACACCTGCTAATTTGAATCCCATAAGTTTTCTCCGGGTTGAGGACTACTATAGTCCCAATCAGTGAATGGCTCACTATCGCCATCACACCACATTCCATCGTCACTCATATTTAGTATAAATTTAAACATAGTTTGTTCCAAACAGTTTTTCAAAGACTTCATTTGGACCATACGTAGAGAACTGACCAAACTCATGCGAACCCTTATAGTCCCAGACAGCACACTTCTCACCATCTACAATAAAGCCCCAAGAGTTTACGACCTTGTCTGGATCGTCATCTTGATTGGGCTCAAAGCCAAGGATGCGATTGATAGTTGATACGTTGATATCATACAAAGACCCAGTGCGGTGACTGCCAATAAATCCATTATACTCTTCTACTTTCATTTTATTTCCCTAACATTCTCATACACGTCAAAACAGAATTCTCTTCTAAACAATCAGACCAGACGTGATACGTATACGCACCGATGCACGAAATAACTATTATAACCGCAAGCCCGTATACGATTATCTCACCCCAGGTTCTCATTAGAAGTTCTCCACTTCACCTGTTTCTAAATTCTTCATCTCAAGAATCACGAAAGGCACTTTCAAAGACATAGTAACTTTACCAGCCCAATCACAAGCATCGTTCCAGTTGACAAACTTCATTGTCTCGGTAATGGTAAGACCTTCGGCAATACCATCTAGAACATATTTTTGAAATTCGACTTTACACATATTATGCATCCTCTTCATGTAGTGGACCATCCCACTCAAACATATCTTCCACTATTCTATCAACAAAGTCAAGGGATGTTTTGGTTTTCTTTGCAATTTCTTTATTCGGAATGCCCATATGCGCTAGTTCCTGAATCTCAAGAATTACGTTACCCATTTTACTCATAGTTATTCCACCCATACATGGTTAAATTTAGAAGGCATACTTTCGCAAGAATAGTTATCGCCTTCGACATAGTTAATCACTTTCACACACTCATCTGTCGTATAGCTAAACCAAACGTCTGGCATACTCATAGAGTCTAGAAAAAGGTAGCAGACAAAGCCAACCAATGCTCCGATCAGAATAGCAAAGGCATAGTCCTGTAGATTATTAACCGTAGAATGTTTCATCTCAATCTCCTTACAAGTAAAGCGGCCCAGTCCACTGGATAGTGTAGCCACCTTCAAGAATGTTGCCACGTGCTTTGTTACGGGCGGGAGCATTGAAGCCTGCTGCTTTCAGGATGTCACCTGCTTTGAACTTCTTGTCATCACCTTTGACGATGAAACCCCAAACACTGCGGTTAGTCAAAATCTTGATGTATTTGCGGCCTTCTTGAACTTCAAAGCCTTCGTTGAACTCGTTAATCATACGCTTGTTAACGTCACTCAAATCTTTAGTAAAGTTACGGCTAGTGAAACGAAGGTAATCTTTCTTGATTTCTTCAACTAGGATGTCAATTGCTTCATTCATAATATATCTCTCTCTTCTCAACGCTACATATACATCATAACAAGTGTTTGGTCTTACGTCAAGGCCTTTTTTGGTTTAATTCCAAAAAAATCTGCACGATCCTTGAATGGTATGGAACACTTGGGATATTTCGCAACTAAGTCTGCGCCACTCTTGAATAGAACACGCACAATCGGAAAGTCTACAATGTCACATGCAATATAGTTGATTTCATTAGCATGGGCTTGTGCAACTTCTTCGTTTAGCGAACGACCTGCACCAATCATAGTTGACGGCATGAACTTAAGACCGCCCTTGGTGAAACACTTTTGGTCATACTTGACACCTTTACCATCAACATGGTCATACCCCTTTGCGTTAACAAATGTCAACTCAGGAAACCACTTCTCTAGTTGCCGTTCAAGAAAGTGAGACGCAAGACGACCGTCTTTAAACATCTCATGTATCACATCTTCTGACAATGTGCCAAACGATATGCTACCGTCTAAGTTAAAGGTGAATACTTTATCGAATACAACAGGCGAGGAAACAATCATAATACAACCTTCATTGTTTGAAAACATTCAGTAGCAAGCTTGCCTTCTAGTTTATATGCTTCTTTCTCCCAAGGAGCATCCCAGTAGTCAATATTGTTATATGCTTTCTTTTTCCACATAGTATTGCCGTTGACGTTACGCAACTCACGGCGGGCATATTGTTTAAGATGAACCATCTCATGGCATATAGTGCTAATCAATTCAAAGAGACCTAAGCCCTTTCGAAGAGTGATAGTGAAGAGACGACCTTTATCATCTTCTTCCATGCAATAGCCATAAGCATCAATCTTACTAAATTCAACGGCCACATCAATAGTGCGATAGCGAGGTAATAGCTTCTTAAGACACCACTCAACTGTTTCTTGAGCAATAGCACGTTCTGCTTTCTTACCGCCAGTCACTTCAATCAAATTCATAACCTATCTCCACATCAAAGACAAGTATAGTATAGCAAAAAGGGCGCATCCTGTCAAGGATAACGCCCATTCGTAAGTGGTTGATTTATAAGGGATTGCCAAAAAAGTTTAAGTTTTTTTGAGATTTTTCACGTGTGTTCGGTGAATTTTGCAGTTAATGATACCATTGTAGTAGTCATCTGATAGCAGGACGTTGCGGTCAAACTGCTCTTTTGCCTCTAGATATGACATAACACCCTTCGATTCGCACAAGTGCAATATCTCTCTATGAAAGTTATCTGGACCAAGTTCTTCGACAAGTGCTTTCACCTCATCTGACGAACCATAGTATTGCATCCAGTCAGACTCTTTGAGAACAGTTCTCTTTCTTGTTTTACCCTTGAGTGGTGGCAGTCTGCGTTTTGACGTGAACAGTTTTTTACCCACGTATTTCTTATTATTTCGCTTATCAGTAATTACATATACAAACCCAATATAGTCACCAATCATCTCACTAGTAAACTCTTTATCACTGTAATGCCACATATATCATCCTTAACTAAACATTAATGTTACATATATTTAGTTAAGAAACAAAAGACCCCATCCGTGATTTGCTATCGCATTTAAGATGATAGCAAGACAAGTAGATATATGTAACAAGATCCAAATAGTGCGTATAATAGCAACTCTATCCGCTCTTCTATCGTCTTCATATGCTTTTGCACCTATAGATTTGCACCAATATTCCCAGAGCATTGTTTAGTTCCAATCTTCGTCATGATAAATTTCGATTGGATCTTCTTCAAACTCTGGCACCTGTTCACCGCAAGATGGACAAAACATTAGTTCGTCATCTTCATTTTCAAACTCTACTTTATACTGCGTGTCGCAATATGGACAATGTTCATATTCTTTGCTCATACTTTTCTACCTCTAATCCGCATTTTTTTAGAAAGTCAATACCAGAATGACTTCTGTAATCATTCTTATAATAGACTGTTTTGATACCGCTAGTATATATAAGTTTCGCACACTCTATACATGGTGCGTGGGTGATATACATTTCACCCTCTTTACCGCTATCATTTGATTGTGCTAGTTTAGCAATCGCATTTGCTTCGGCGTGAATCACTTCTGCTTTAGTTTTTAATAGCGTGTTACCAAAATCATCTTCGCCATCCCAGTCCTCACAATCGTTAGTCCAACCAGACGGCATGCCATTATAGCCAATAGAAATGATACGATTATCTTTTACGACAATCGCACCAACCTGTAATCTTTTGGCAGTAGACAGAGAGGCGAACCTCTCTGCCGTGTCCATGTAAGCATCGTTCCACTTACTCAAAGAGAGAACCCCTTGAACGAATCGGAACTTACATCTTGCTTAGTGCCACCAGAGACGTAGCTAGTAATCTCTGTCTCTTGAGGAGCAACTTGCACTTCTGCGCCACTAATCCACTTTTGAGTCCATGGCAATGGGTTACTACCTGCTGGACCATAAGGAGACTCAAGGTCAACGTTACGCATACGCCGAGTGCAAATGTATTCAATGTAATCACCAAGCAATTGTGCATTAAGACCAATCATAGAGCCGTCTTTAAACAAGTATTCTGCCCATGCTTTCTCTTGGTCAACAGCATCAACGAACATCTGAATGCACTCTTCTTTGGTCTCTTCTGCAATCTTGATAAAATCCTCATCATCTTTCTTAAGAGTGCGAAGAAGCAATTGAGTTGAGCCAAGATGCAAGTTCTCATCACGTGCAATCAACTTGATAATCTTAGCATTACCTTCCATCTTCTTCAACTCAGCGAATGCCCAAGAACAAGCAAACGAAACATAGAAGCGAACTCCTTCTAGAATGTTTACACTCATCAATGTCAACCACAACAGTTTCTTCAACTCATACAAGTCAACAACGACTTTCTTACCATTGACGGTATGTGTGCCTACACCCAGTAGATTGTAATACATGCTTGTCTCAATCAAGTCATCATAATACTTTGAGATATCATCAGCACAATCAACAATCTCTTCAATGCTCATTAGTTCATCAAAGACTTTGCTTGGGTTGCTATACACGTTACGAATGATGTGCGTGTATGAACGGCTGTGAATCGTTTCACTAAATGTCCAAGTTTGAATCCAGTTCTCTATTTCTGGTAGAGATACGATTGGATTGAATGCTTCAACAGGCGCACGACCTTGCACCGAATCAAGAAGAATTTGTCTCTTTAGATTTGATGTAAAAATGTGACGTTCATGTTCAGTTAGTGCTTTAAAGTCTTTTGCGTCTTGGTAAATATCAACCTCTTCCGGACGCCAGAAAAAGCCTAGTTGACTATCTGTCAACTTATCGAATGACTTATACTTAAGCTGGTCATATCGTTGAATAGTTGGACCCCCTGAGGGATCCAAAAATGCTTTCACTTTCGTGTGGTCAGCTTTGTTAGTTGTGTCAAATACACTCATTTATAACCTCTTTATATTGTGCAACTTTCGCAAGCTTCGTCATCTATATCTGCTTGCGGTAGTTCTTTTTCTTCCATTAGCTTGTTAACGTCTACTTCGCCTTGTCCATCGTAGGTATTAAAATAATAAAGCTGCTTGCCTCCATACTTGTAGAACATCAATAGGTGTTGAAGCATCTCACTCATAGAAATCTTTTCGTCTTCGTAGAACGCAGGATTGTATGAAGTGTTGATACTAATGCCTTGGTCGATATACTTTTGTAGAACTGCCATAATTTTGAGATAGCCAACAGGTGACTTCTGATCCCATAGCAAATCATACTTGTTCTTTAGTCGCTTATACTCTGGCACCACTTGCTTTAGAACACCGTGCTTAGACTGCTTCACACTAATCAATGAACGTGGTGGTTCAATACCGTTTGTAGCATTTGCTACTTGTGCGCTAGTCTCTGCTGGCATCAAAGCCATTAGTGTAGAGTTTCGAATTCCAGTTTCTTTTAGCTGTTCACGTAGTCCTTTCCAATCCATGCGTTCTTGATGCTTAACTAGTTCGTCAAGGTCGGACTTATACGTTTGGTTAGGTGTAATACCGTGACCATATTTAGTCTCCATCAAACCAGAAATTGCGCCTTGTTCTGCAGCTAGATCAGCACTTGCTTTAATCAAGTGGTATGACCATGCTTCTGCATATTCGTCAACAAGTTCTAGCCCCTCATCTGTGATATCCTGATAAGACAAATCGTTCTTAGCAAGCCAGTAAGCAAAGTTAATGATACCGATACCGAGTGGTCGGCGCTTCTCAGTAGATAGACGTGCCGCTAAAACAGGATAGTCCTGATACGATAGCAACGAATCTAATCCACGAACAGCAAGGCGACATACACGCTCAAAGTCTGCTGGAGTCTTGATGTTACCCCAATTGATAGCAGACAACGTGCAAAGACTAATCTCACCGTTCGGATCATTTATATCAGATAATGGCTTCGTTGGCAAGTCAATTTCTGCACAAAGATTGGATTGTCTAATAGGTGCGACTTCTGGCAAGAATGAACCGTGTTCGTTTGCATTGTCTACGTTTTGAATGTAGATACGACCAGTATTCTTACGCTCTTCCATGAACATAGAGAACAGTTCAATCGCTTTCATCGTCTTCTTACGTAGACGTGTATTACGCTCTGCACGTTCATACAACTCACGGAACTTGTCTTGGTCAGCGTAGAACGCTTCGTAAAGACCAGGAACATCGCTTGGCGAGAACAATGTGATATCACCACCCGCAATCAAACGCTCATACATCAACTTGTTAAACTGCACACCATAGTCCATGTGGCGCACACGATTCTCTTCTGTGCCTTTGTTGTTCTTTAGCACAAGCATATCTTCGACTTCGAGGTGCCAGATAGGGTAGTAGATAGTAGCTGCACCACCACGAACACCGCCTTGTGAACAAGACTTCGTAGCAGATTGAAACATCTTATAGAAAGGAATGATACCCGTGTGAAACGCATCACCCTTACGAATAGGTGAACCAATAGCACGAATAGAACCACCGCCAATACCGATGCCTGCTTTCTGGCTTACATACTTAACAATAGAAGAACTTGTAGCATTAATGCTATCAAGAGAATCACCAGACTCAATAAGAACGCAGCTTGAGAATTGGCGCTGCGGAGTGCGAACACCAGCCATAACAGGAGTGGGTAGAGAAATATCATGAAGTGAAACAGCATCATAGTATTCCTTCACATATTGCATACGTGTTTCTTTAGGATACTTACTAAAGAGAGTAGCAGAAATCAACGCATAACACATTTGAGGTGTTTCAAAGATTTCGCTTGTCACACGGTTCTGCACTAGATACTTACCACGCAATTGCTCCATCGCAACGTAAGTTAGATTCTCATCACGGTCATGCTTAATGAAGTTATCAATACGTTGCCATTCATCGTCACTATATGATTCAAGCAATTCAGAATCGTAGAAGCCACTCTCAGTGTTACGCTCTACTAGTTCTTTGACGCTACTAGGATTATATTGACCATACACTTCTTTGCGCAATGCGTAGTTGATAAGACGACCACCAACAAATTGATAGTTAGGTGTGTCTTCGTCAATCAAGTCTGCAGCGGCTTTGATAAGAGTTTCTTGAATCTCTTTTGTAGTGATACCGTTATAGAATTGAATTTGACTCTTGATTTCAACTTCACTAGGACTTACACCAGTAATACCTTCACATGCATGAAAGACTACCTTGTGTAGCTTCTCAATATCCAAGGGCTCTTTTGACCCATCTCTTTTCGTTACTTGTATTGCTTGAATCATTTCTTTTCCTATTTGCTTATTATTTAAACAGCCATTGGTGCTTTAATTGAAGGCATCGGACTGTAATCTTTCAATACGAATTCATTAGACCTAGTCTGAAGCAGTTCATCTAGCGTCTTGAATTCGGGCATTTGTAATGTTGGGTGTGAGCCAGGTGTGCGGGTTAGTTGCTCAGTCACTTGTTCCATGTGCGTAGTATATATATGACAATCACCACCCGTCCACACAAAATCTGCTACTTCTAAGTCACAAATCTGTGCTAACATATGCGTCAAAAGAGCATAGCTTGCAATGTTGAACGGAACGCCAAGAAACATATCTGCGCTTCGCTGATACAACTGACAAGACAACTTGCCGTTCATTACACGAAACTGTGCAAGTGTATGACATGGCGGTAGAGCCATTTTACTAATTTGATTTGGGTTCCATGCGCTTAGAATCAATCTGCGACTATCAGGATTAGTTTTAATTTCATCGATAAGCCATTCGATTTGGTCTGTGCCACGAAGATGTGGTGCGCTGTTGAACTCTGCGCCATTGAAGTTTCGCCATTGGAATCCATATACTGGACCAAGACGACCGTTCTTGTATCCTAACTCTGCGCCTTGCGCTTCAGCATTCGCAGTCCAGATAGTAGTCTTGTCTGTCAATTCACTTCTTGGTTTATCGAATGTAATCTCTGCAAGTCTACGCTCATCAGTAGAGCCTTCAAGAAACCACAACAACTCACCCACGACAGAACGCCATGCAAGTTTCTTTGTTGTAACTGCTGGGAATGTATCTCTTAGATCAAACCGCATTTGATAACCAAACACTGAGCGTGTGCCTACACCAGTTCGGTCATCTACGTCTTCGCCATTATCTAAAATATGCTGGAGTGCATCTAAATATTGTCTCACGCTCTACCTCTAATTTGTATAGTCAAGTTATCATCTTCTGCATCAACATATTCTGTGATTGAAAACCCTTCAAAGTCTGAATTGTGCATGAAGGTATCACACTTGAATGCGCTATGCATTTGCGTTACGTATAGTTTATCACAGAATGGTAGGGCTTGTCTATAGATATTTGCACCGCCGATGACAAAAATATGAAGACCTGGATAATCTTCTACAAGTTCTTCTATAATCATTTGCATGTCGCCACTATACCAAACATCGGGATTACCAAACGGTTTGTTTGAACTAATAACTATGTTAGTTCGATTAGGGAGAGGCTTGCACCCAAAAGACTCCCATGTGTTGCGACCCATAACGACTACGTGACCAGAAGTGCATTCACGGAACCATTTCATATCTTTTTTATTGTGAGGCCATGGTAGAGAGTTATCCCAACCTATGCCCATATTGCTATCCATAGCTAGGATTGCATTTACACTCATTAGCACTTTCTCCAATAACTCAGTTGTAGCTTGCCTTCAAGACCAGAATAGGAATTCATGTCGATAGTCATCTGAACATCGACTGGCTTCATATCTGATAGTATCATATCATTGATGTCTTTGTCAACCAAATTCGTAGGCCAGATGCAGACTTTATGGCCTTTCTCTAGCACTCGTTCCATACGCCTTACGATTTCGGCATTTCGTGGCTCGTTGTCAAAAACAAATATTGCATTATCTAAATTCTCTAAACCAGAAGCACTAGCATCAGCGCCAGCCATCGCTACAGCATTTTTTAGAAATAAGCTGTCAATGGGACCTTCTACTACGTAATACTTCTTATTAAAATCAACGGTGTTCAAACCGAAGATTTTGGGCATATCTTCATCAAGCATAATCGTAATATAACGTATGCTCTCTTTATCAAAAGCACGACCTTGGTAGCCAAAGACGTTGCCTTTCTTATCAATGAATGGTAGCACCAATCTAGGCTTGACTAGCTTCTCTGGTAGCTTGTTTGGTATCAGAGAATTTGTCCACTCCTCAAACTTAGGTGCGTAATATAATTTATATTGCTGATCAGCTGGGATTGCTCTTTTTTGAACATATTTCTTCACAGGGTGGGAATAATTTAGGCTAGAAACCTTTTTAATTTTGAGTAGTGGGCTACCCCTTTTAGTGAACTTAGGTCTACTAGTAGTTAGCTTTTCAAGAGGCTTTAGTTCGTTTACTGCTTTAGTCTTGTAACCTTTCTCTAATGCAATATCAACTACATACTCATTGTATAGATTGCCATCAATGCTTTTTAGAAAGTTACGCATCCCCATAGAAGCACCACAATTGTGACAATAGTATATGGCAGAGTTATCCTTCTCAAGAATCCACCCTCTTGCTTTATGTTTGTTTTTTTGGGAATCACCACAGATAGGGCATCGACAATTAGCCCTGTATGGCGTATTAGACTTAATCGAATAACGTTCTAGTCTTGTAGAAAGTATACCAGCATACTTTAAGTCTACTAAATTCATGATGTAACTCCATAGTATTATCAATGACCTTAATAGTCATTATACACAGGAGAGGGGTGCATGTCAACCCCTAATTGGCAAATAGTTGAACAATTCCACCTGCTTGTAGAATAGTAGCGATAATGAAGCCAATAGCCCATGAACCACCCATGACCCACCACTTCCATCTTTCGAGTATTGTAACACGTTCTTTGACTTCTTTCAACTCAGAATTAACTTCTTTGCCCATAGAATCAAGTTTGCTCATAACAGCTTTGTGATTTTCTCTATGGTGAGTTGCACTCTCATCTTTCATATCAGAGATACGTTGATGAAGAAGTTCGTTTTCTTTTTCTGCGAGACGCTTGCGCTCTTCTATATCTTCTTGCACATTTTGAATAGCTTGGTCGTGAACAGCAAGTAGATTTGAGATACCGCCAGTAGCATCGGCAATCTTATCTATCGCTGTATCTAGTCTACCCAGCAAACCTTGTATATTAGAAACATCTTTCTTAAGTATTTCTACATCGGTTCGCATATCGTTAATAGTTTGATCTGACATGAGTCTGGCCTATGTTTTATTTAAAACGCCACGCACAGCTTTCTGTTTGTTTCGCTTTTTATATTTGTCCATTTGCTTTTTAGTCAAGCCAGGTTCGCCATCTTTGCCTATACCTATGCCTGCTATAGCACCTGATCCAGCCGAGTTGACTGGTGCTGCGCTCATAACTTCTTCAAATAGTGCATTAATATCGTCTTCACGGCTTTCTCTAACAAATGTCAGATACTCGTTCAACTGCTCTTCTAGTTGTTCTTCTGTCAGAGTTTCTACGTCTACATCTCTATGCTCTTTAATTAGCCATAGTGCGGCTGCATAAGATGCAATTCTTGTCTGCCCGCCTGGGATCTTATTGAGAAGCCTTTTTAACTTCGCAATCATTAAGTCGAATTTACCCCATGCATCACGTTCTTTAACTGTTCGAAAATCTTTGCGCTTCTTAAGCTGATTCCCATCTTTATCGATGATACCCAACTCATACGCAGGCCACTTCTCCCAAGGAGTAGCTAGACGTTTGATAAACTGGTATACTAAAAATAAGTCAACAATCATCAGATTTTCCTAAGTTCTTCTATAATATTTGCATCAAGTGGTATATCGGAGTTAATGATTTTCTTTTCGCCATACTCTATGAGCGTAGGCATATAACTCAAATACATAACAAACGGCTTTAAAAATTTATGATACTCTTCTAATCTCATAAACAACATTGGAGTTGCTGCCACACCAAAACAATTGTATAGAACAATCAAGTGATTAAGTATCAACCTTACTTTCAACTCATTCGTATCTTCATATCTTTTAAAAAGACGTTTAAGATATTGAAATCGTTTTAAATCATCGTTAAATTCATCAATAGACGCAGCCCTGCGCATATCATAATGCTTTGCTGCCCATATCATAAACGTATCTTCATCTAACTTCATAAGGTATTCGCCGTTCGTAATTATTATAATTTTAGTAAGGGGCCGTTAAGCCCCTTACTGTATACACTACTATTTAGTGTATTAAGCTGAGTCGGCAACGGTAGCGTCTTCAACAGCAGTGTTACCAGTTGTGCCTGCATCACCAGCGTCTGCTTGTGATACTGCCATTGCAACTAGTGATTCGACTTTATGACGTGTTGCGCCATTTGCGTCGGTGTAGGTTTCATATAGATTCCAACCACCTGTTTTAAGTCCTTTGTCTCTGTTTGCATCAACAGCTGCTTCAGTCGTATCGATGAAATACGCTTTAGCATTATCTTCTGCATTCAGATACTTTGGAACAGATGCATCTTCGTCTGTGTTTCCCCATAGTGCCATCTTACTTCTCCTTTAGTTTGGTTTCGATAGTCTCAATAATAAAATCTTTTTTACGTCGGCGGTCGATATCAAGCCCAAGATTTTCTTTAGCCCAAGTCTCTAGTTCCGCTTTCGTCATTTTATTGAAGTCTGGTTGCTTCGGCTTAGCCGCTGCCTTTTTCTTAGGTGCAGGCTTAGGCTTCTCTGGCAAGTCTTTTTCGTTGCTTTCTGTAATAGCAACTGTTTTTACTTGCGGTTCTTGCACTTCAACTTTTCCAAAACCAAACAATGATTTAATCCAACCAAACATAATAGTCTCCTTAACTGATATACATATTTAACTCGTAACGCCCTTCATCGTAGTAAACTTGCATTTGAAGCTTTTGCTTCGCAGGCTTGCCACCCTTCATAAGAGCAATTGAGTAAGAGTTTGTTTTACCCTTACTTGGTTTACGTGGACCCATAGCGACTTTGCGGTCATAGTCCTCATCGTCTACTTCGAAACCACGCTTCTTCGCTACTTCAACAGCATGTTGCACTGCCGAAGAGAACGTCTTGTGATTAATTGTATAATCAGATTTTGCTTCATCAAGTTCAACTTCTTCTTTAATAGCATAACCCTTCTTCTTCGCATCTCCGATACGCATAGCAGAGTTAGCACCAGACTTTATTTTAGGTGAACGATTAGGGTCTTTAGGTGATTTGCTATAGCCAATGATTTTGTCTTTCTTTGGATTGTAGAAAGAACCTGCACGTGCAATGTGAACCCAATCATCGTCACCCATCTTCTCGGTGATTGGTTGATTAAAATTTGATGTTTCTTCTTTCGCAAGTGCTTTACCGATTGCTTTACGGCGCTTGTGAAGATACTCATCAGATGAGTCGGTGTCGCCATCATTATCAAGGTCTTTATCTTTACGATTAGCAAACTTCTTCTTAGCGGCTTTAGGATCTACTTTATCTAGACCTTCGCCATCATCAGATTCATCGTTAGATGCATCTTCTTTGACTTTCTCCATAGAGTCGGCTTTTGCTTGGTCACCTTTACGTGCAGGTGCTTTAGCAGTAGAGCCGTCAGCTTTGACTTCTTCTTCGCCAGAAATGTCTTGTGCTTTTACGTCACCATCAGCACTATCTGCTGGGCGTGACGCTTTCTCTTCGACATATTGCAGTTTGTTGATAGTCTTTGCAATCCCATCAATCATGCCTTCCGACAACGGTGTAATTTCTTTTCTAAACATTTTGTCCTCTCAGGGGTTTAACTAGTTTATCGTTATATTTATTAGTTATCGACTTTAGCGCCTTTACGCCATTGCCAGCATGACCAGTAGCGGGCTTTCCACTTTGGTCCAGGATTGTCGCAATTATGTCTTGCACGAAATGATTTTCTACGACCAGGATCATCACGCTTAATTTCCATATTCGGATCGCCAAATGATACTTTGACTACATTGCCCTTGTCGTTCTTTACATACACATAGAACTTCTTAGAGCCACCACGAATAGGATCGTTTAGTGTAACTTTCTTGCCTTGATGCTCGGCAGCTTCAAGCACCAAGTCTTCGTAAAGATTACACTCTTCACAAATCTCATCAATATCGTTTGCACGATGGTCCTTAAACGGTCTCATCAGTCTTCGTCCTCATCACCGCCATGTGCGCCTAGAGTTGAATGCATGTCTTTAGCTTTCTCATGTAGACCGCTAAGTTTGTTTTGCATCCACTCAGGAAACTCTTTACCAGCTTTGATATGGTCACCGATTTCACGTCCAACATACATGATGAACTCGGCTTGCTTCATCGCCATCGATGCTTCATCTGGAGAAGCTGGCTCTTTATCTTCTGGTGCTTCTGACATAAAATCTACGAAACTTTTCATTTCATCAATCCTTGTATTACTTTTAATGCTTTCTTTCCGTCTGGGTGATTTGGGTTGATACTAACAACTTCACCGTTAACGAAGTCGGATATATTAGCGGATTTGCCAAGAGAAGAAACTACTTTATGCAATTGATCTTTTCTATCGAACTTGACTTCGAAATTGGGCTTACCTCTTACTTCAACCCACTTCGAATCGCCTTTGTTCCACAATTTTAACGTGTCTTGATCTTTGCCACGTATTAATTGCAACTTGACGCCTTCGCTAATATACCGACTTAATCTTTTCATCCGAACATTTTGCCTAGTGTAGATGGGCCTGCAACACCGTCTGCTACCAGACCGTTCTTTGCTTGCCATTGTTTAACTGCACGTTTTGTGCCTGGTCCAAAGACGCCATCAGCACCAATACCTAAGAACTCTTGCACTGCTTTCACTGTGTCTCCACGTGAACCAACACTCAATACTTCGCTAGTGTCTACTGCACTTTTTGCTTTTGGAGCAGGTGCTGTAACTTCACCGCCAAGTAGTGCAAGTGCTTTTTCCCAACGCTCAGTTCGGTCTTCAAGACCAATCGTGCCACCGTTGATTTTCTTCGTCATCTTAACGATATCGCCAGTATCAGCAATAGCGTTTAGTTTGTTTGTGTTCCAGAACCAGCAAGCGGACTCAACAGCACCCTTTTCAGTTGCTACGTATTCAGCGGCTTCTTCTGCGGTCATATCTACAGTCTTGCCAAATGCAGTGTAGTTGTTACGACCAGTCAACTGCTTCAGACCACGACCACGGAATCTCCAGCCATCGCCTTCTTCTACGTTACCCATCGCACCACGCTTTGTGCGGAACTCATCTTGATATACATAGTTAGCAATCATTTCTGGATTACGTGCATACTCTGCCGCATCACGTTTTGTGCCGCCTTTACCGAAATAGCGACCAAATACAGAATTCAATGCTTTCTCAGAGTAGTTCAAGTTCTCTTCAAGAGATTTGAAGTTATTCGATTCGTGGGCACATTGTGCAATAAAGCCAGCGATACGATTGGTAGTTGTGATATCATACTTAGGCATGATTTCTGCAAGTGCTTCATACCATGTGTCGCTATCTGGATTGTTACCGATCATTGCACGAAGCATATCTTTAGTTAAAGGAAAGGACATATTTTATTCACCTTATGTTTGATTTATGTTTTTGTTAAAAGTCTTTGGAAACTTATTGATAGCATCCATAAGTTCTTTTGCTTTCACGCTTGCTTGCATGATAGCAATATCGCCACCCACATTCACAGCACCAAGCCATCTGTGGTGTCCGTCAATTACATAGCCGTCACTGCTTACGATAATTGGCTTTGCAGTTCCTAGTGTCTTATACTTATCTACAGCTTGAGTAATCTTATCTACGTTAAAGTTGCTTTGTGTCGCTTTAAGATTCTTAGCTTTAATTGTCTTCTTCGACATCCTAATACCGTTGCTTTTTAGAAATGCAACCAATTCAGCATAATCTTTAGACTTGACTTGAGGCATCTTATCACGTGGAATACCCAGAGTTTTTTTAGCATCTGGATACTCTACTTTAAATTCAGCAATGTATGACTTAAAACGTTCCATTAGTATTTAATCACTTTGTTTGGAGTTTTGAAGTTCTTTTTACGCATGATTGTCTTATTGACAACTTCAAACTCTTCTTTGTTACGGTCATACTTAATTACAACTGGTAGATTCAAGTCTGCTTGAATATCATTTAGAACAGCTTCGCTATCGCCATTTTGCTTGATATCTTTTGCTTTGTTCTTTGCAACCTTCTTGAAGAAACGTTGTAGTTCAGGAATCGTAATCTTTGGATTGTTTCTATCGTCATTCATACGATCCGCAAAGTGACGTGTAAACTCTACGTCAACGCCGAACTTGTCTAACAGACGATCAGCGAACTTTTCGAGGTCGCTAATTTGCTTTTGCGTCACATCTTCTAACATTTCTTCGAATGCTTCGTTAACGTTAGTTGGGTCTTCTTTGCCTTGAACAACCATTCTAAAGTGTTGCTTAATCTTGTCAGGTGTAACACGTTCAATGTTCTTTACATCGTCTGGCTTCTTAAGCTTCTTTCTCATCTTGGTCATTACTTCGCCAGAACTCTTTGCATCAACAAACATGTCTGGTAGACCTTCGACTTCTACTTTGAATTGTGCTTCGAATAAGTCATCTATTGACTCTTTGACTTCTTCACCAGGAGTGTCTTTCTTGTAACGCTTAGTGACTTTAGGTGTGCCACGGTCGCCTGCGCCGCCTTCTTCGAATATGAAACCTTCTTCGAATCTTTCACTCTCTTCAAGCATATTCTCAAGTGTTCTTGCATCAACGCCATCGTATGACCTTGCAATCTGTGCCGCATAGTAACCAGAACTATGCCTCATACTCTTGCCGCCTGATTCTTTCTTCTTACGATCCAGAAGTTTCTTTAGTGCGTCAAGTGCGTGATTATACATCTTTTTGTTAACAGTAACCGATGCAAGTTTCTTTGTGCGATACCTATCATGATCCATATACTTTTCAAATAACTCATTAGTATCATCGATAACAGTTTCTTCAGGAACACAGTTTGGCACTTCTTTGCCATTTTTCATCTTCATACCAACTTGCTTGTAGCCTACCCAGCATGGTCCCTTATCTTCATCCATCCCTTTCTTCTTCTTCGCAATCGCAATAGCGGCTTGCTGTGCTGGCGAGATGGCTTCTTCTACTTCTTCTTTCTTAGCACTGCCACGAACCTTTGCGGCTAGATCGGCATCTGCTTTACCCCATGTGCCAGAAGACTTAGTGATAAACGAGTTAACACGTGCAAAGCCCCACTGTTGTGGAGTTGTGCCTGGACGGTGACCTGTGCGCCATGCGGCTACACCACGGTCATATACTTTACGTAAAATACCAAGAGGCATTCCAGACTTCTCAGCCTTTTTCTTTAGACCGCTATCGTTCTTTGCTTCTTCTAGGTCGATGGACTCAAAGATATCATTTGCTGTTTCTTCGATGAATGCTAACAAACCTTGGTCTGTTTCAAACTCTTCTAAGTATGATTCTTTATTGACACTACGGATTTGCTTACGTAGAACACGTGTCTTTGCACGATCCATTTCTCTCTCTTGGTCACTCTTAAGCGATTCACGCTCTTTCTGGTGAGTATCACGCAATCTATCAACGTCTTCGGTCTTCGTCTTTTTGAACGCACGGAAACGACCGTCTAGCTTTACACTACCGTCTTTTCTACGCAGTTCATGAAAACGCTTTGATGGTGCAGACTCTTCGCCATACATGTCTTTGAATTTCTTTGTATGCTTACTCTCTTTAGTCTTTGCATCCGCATCGCCTGGTGCTGGCTTGTATGCCGCTGGATTGTCATCATCCATCTTTGCACCTTTTTTGAAGTGTGCATCACGCTTATCTTTAGTAGACTTAGATAGACCTGCATGATACTTAGCTGGCTGTGTGCCTTCTTTATCTTTGATATCTGGGTCTTGGCGTGCTTCGAAGAACAATTCAAACTCTTCGTTCATCTTCTTAGAACGCATTGCAGATAGACGCTCACGGTCTTGCTTACGAACTTGTGGTAGCATCTTCTTAGCAATACGGTCAATGATGTTCTTACGCTTCGCAACTTTCTTGTCGATTAGCATCTTTTGTGCTGGATCAAGTTGTGAATAGTTCTCGCCACGCTTTTGAGCAACTTTCTTACGAACAGCATTGATAGCAGCTTTTCTTGCTCTCTTCTCTAGTTTGGTCGAGTCGGCAGCTTTACGCATACTTCTCTTACGTGCATTCACAATCTTGGTTTTATATCTACGCATTGTGATGGCACGTTGTCTACGTTGTTGACGATCCAACACTTCGCTTAGTAGACCTTGCTCTTCTAGTTCTTCGGCTAGTTTCATGCCAGCACGAACCATGTCGTATACGTCATCACTAATACGTTGAAGTTTCTTTGGTAGACCTTTTTTGAATGTTTCTTTATCACCCTCAGACGCAAGTTTACGCATGACAGATGCAGACATAGAGTCCGCTGTCATCTCTTTTGCTTTGTCTGAATCGGGATCAACACGGCTACCTGCGCTTACGACTTTGATGCTATCAAATGAATAGTCTTTGCCGTTGTAGCGATTGAGTAATGCTTCGAATTCTTTGATACGGTCAGCACCAACAACTAGAATAACGTCTTTGAACTTCTTCTCTAGTTCTTGCATGACCTGAATGATAGTCTTTGATTTAGACTTTTGAATCATGCTACCAAATGCTTTCTTGGCAAGCATAACTTTATCATCATATGAAAGGGGATTCTTTTTTGCGTCTTGTGAGTGTGTTAGGAATACAAGAGGTGTTGCGCTATTCTTACGTGCAACATCGTTAATCTTATTCACAAGTTTTTCGTGACCAGAAGTGATAGGATTCATACGACCCCAACCAACGACTGCAGTGCCGCCAGCTGCTTCTTCTAACTTCGGGTTGATTTCAATTTTGTTGTTGTAAACTTCGTCTTTTTTATTTTTCTTTTGACGTGTTTCAACGGACTTTTTCTCGTCCTGTTTATCTTCTTCTGCCATATTATCCTCTTGGTAGGTTTTCCGTAGACTTACTACAAGTTACATTATATTTATGTTATTTGAAGTCCGATGGTCGTGCCTTCGTATACGGCAAACGTGTGTCTTTCACGGTTGACAAATTATACACACCGCACTCTTGCTTTTCAGCCCATTCATCCAATCTCATGTAAATGTCATGTAAGTAAGTGTCTTTGTTCTCTTTGCCATACATGTTGACCATTCTATCTGGGTCTGGCAAACCACCTGCGTTGTTTTGAACATCCCAACCAACGCCATAGAAGTGAGTCGATCCGTCATCAGCAGGTGTGTAATTCATATCTGCGCCTAGAAATCCTATCACACTTGGCTTCAATACGTCAAGCACCCAATAGCCAGCATTTAGCGTAATTGAATACCCACAAGCATTTTGTCCGCCATACTTACCAAGAGATGGTCCATACTTCTTAACGATTGTTTGATGTTCTTTAATTTGGTCACCAGTTGGCTTCTTGCCTTTGAAGTCTGGTGAACGCACCCAGTAGTCCCAAAGGTCAGGAACTGCGTGCCAGCCATTGTTTACTGCTACAACAGTCCAACCGTTTGCTTTGTAGTCATAGTCATATGCTTCTAGTGCAGACTTGCCACTAGCGACTAGTAATACTTTACTCATATTATATCTCCAAAATAAAAAAGGGGGCCGAAGCCCCCATGTTTCATAGACTTCTAAAGTCTATTTATCTTTTAGCATAATAGCCTTAGCTTCTTTGTAGTAACCCATAGCGGCGAGTTGTTGAGCAGCTCTTGCTCTACCGATACGCTCTTGAGTTTCAACCCAATGCTTACCAAAACGCTTCAATGTTGCCCAAATCGGATTAACGGTGTAGTTCATTACTAGTGTAGTCATTACACCCACCCCTTGAGATTGTCGTTGATGTTTGCTCTACGAACACGCTCTAGTGTGTCATCACCACGGGCAACATTGTAGATATCACCACGACTGATACCAATGTCCCACAGCTCACGATCTGATAAACTTGCAAGTTGCTTTGCCGTTGCACGAACTTCTTTTTCGTAAATGCGTTTTGCGTTTAATTCTTTTAACCAAGCCGCAATTGAATTCAAACCAAATGTGTCGGCGGCCATTATTAGTGTAGTCATCTCTAGTCTCCTGTGTGTGTATGTTTTGCTTACACATCTATTTAGACTAAAGCATGACTATTTTGGTGTGTTTTTGCATGACATTTTCGCAACCCCGTCATGCAAAAAACTCATCTGTTTTCGTAGTAAGTCTTATCTAGTTCGCCGACTGCTGGCGGGTTTGAAGTCTTGCGGCATTTAATGTATGTCTCTCTAGTGCGACCACCGATTGTTGTAAATGTGCGAACGCCACCAGTAATAGTCCCTGGACTATCAGGATACGTATCTGAACGTGTTGCCGCATCATCGAATTCCCATTCTGGGTTATTTGGAACTGGTTGCCAAGCCATTATCGTTGCCATCCTTTTATGATATCTTGTGAGAAGTTTGCTTTCGAAAAGCCTAATCTATCAACTAGCTTGACTGCATTCTTACCCATTCTATCAATCGCAACAAAGCCTTCTTGCTCTGTCACTTTGAATCCATCTTGAGTCTTCAGGAATGTGCCAACACTCTTTGCTTTATCTAGTTTCTTAATAATGTATAGCTTCGCATCAACAATTAAGTTATACAGATCAAACAGTGCTACAATCTGCGACTTGGGCGTATTTGAGAAATAAGATAGAACATCCTTACGCTTCTCTGCCTTTGTTGCTTTTGATTTCTCTGTCTTAACTTTGTCGATTTCTTTTTGATAATACGCATATATGTAATCCATCATATCGTCAACGAAACGTGAGGTGTTCTTAATGCGTTCACCTTCACGCACCTTTGTGTTGATGAAAGTTTTCACTCTCGCCAACCTGTCTTTGTCATTCGTAATACCGTCAAAGGTGCTACGCTTGATTTTATTAAATTGCTTACCTGCATTTGAAAGAATCTTAGTGACTGCATCGGTCTCTTTCTTTGTCATCGTAGCTTGACCAGATACGTCTTTATACATCGCATCTACTGACCAGACCGATCCTTTTTCTTTGAGTTTACTTGCAATCTCCTCTCCAAAACTTGCTGACATTGTTTCAAAAGAGTCTCCTCGGTAAGTAGTGTGCCATACCACTCCGATCTCTGATCGCAATATTCTCTTAGCGAGGTCGCTTTTCTCAGGTATCGCATAAACAATGGTGTTAGGATGGAAAGTAATATACGATGCTCCATCAATAGTTTCTTTTCGTATATCTTCTTTCGAATATAAGAAATCACCTTGTATCACTCCTTCAATTCCTAGCGAAGGCAATTCCTTCAATGCTAGTTTCAATTTTGTATTCAAATCACCTGAAGTGTCTGCATCAATATCTGCATTGCTCTTATACACTTTTGGATTCTTATTAAAGATACCTTTCTTAGCAACGAAGAACTTGCCATCGCTTGGATCTTTACCCGCAAAGACGGCAGGCGCACCGTCCCATTTTACAGTTACATTAACTGGTGCCTTCGCATCACCTGCAAGCATATCACGCAATGCACGTAAATAGTTGATTGAATCACGTGCGCCATTAACACCAAGATTAAGGATATTATCCTCAAGGTGTTCCATGTGAGTGTTTTTATCTTCGGTAATATATTGTGCTAGTCTCTTCATAGCTTAATCTTTAAACCTACTCTTGTTGCGCCGCCGCTTGCACCACCATATGTAGCAAGAACGAATGATTTGAAGTTTGGCAACTCTGGTGCCTTTAGAACGTTACCTGACGATCCACCACCAACGTAGTAAATCTCAAACTCATCACTTGAGCGATTGTGAACTACAAAGTAATCGTCTCTACCATCTTTGAAGTGGTCGAGAATTGTTTGACGCATTTGCTTAAGAATACGTGTATCTGTAACAGCAAATTCTGCTGGTAGTCTACCAGACTTAACAACGCCATCATCACCTGCAAGACCGATCTTTGGATCACGTGATTGAAAGAAGTCTACAAGACCAATAAACGTAGACGGAAATTTTTGCCTACCCATTAATGATTGGACTGTGCCTTCTTTTACTTTAAGTGTTTTGATATAAACATCTGCAATTTCTTCTAAAATATTGGGCTTACGACCTGAACGTTTAACAGACTTATCGAAGAACGTAATAGGTGCTGTGCGGTTGTTCGTGCCTTTAATCTCAAATTGTGTGCGGCCCTTGCTAATAGTCATTACAAGGTCAGGAATCGTTGAACCTGGACGTGCGGTCTTAAAGTCTGATTCGACTTCAACACCTTTCTTAAACGCCATGTCTTTAACATATAGAGCAACCATATCTTGTGTCTTTGAACCTGCGCCGACACGGCCTTGATTCGCACCAGCGGGCTTAACAACATGTGAGATAACAACATAGCCATCTGGCTTCTGGTCATGCCCTTTCAAAGATACTGGTGCAAGAGTTGATCTGCCTTTGATGTTAAACTCGCCTGCACGATGTAGTGTAGCAGGAGTTGTGAACCAGACTTTATCACCCTTGTTTAGCTGACGTGCGGTTGTGCCGTCTTCTTTATAAAGACGTGTTGCTTTGTCAGTAATGAAACCTTCTTTGAACTTATAGTTGTTTACATCTACTGGAGCATATGTGGTTCTTTCACCAGCGCCCGAAAACTCTTTGTTGTTTCCTACGTTGTCTGGGAAGTTTTTTGGACTAAACGTTGCCACTTCTGCTAGATATCCTTTAAAACTTTTCATCTCTTATCCATTGATAGAATTATATCATACTTCTCTATTTATGTAAATAAAAAAGAAGCGGCACCAAAGGCCGCCCAGGATGAGTCGATAGGAAAGGAGAGCAAAAAACTATCGACTCATGTTCGCAATTTCAATAGCACTTTGCTTATTGTCTTTACGAATTGGCACGGCGTTGGATTTGTGCATCGTTGCGACACCAACAATTTCATCGCCTGTGTATTGGTTGGACTCTTTCTTTAGTCCATTACCGATACCATCACCAACACTAGGGTAATGATGAGTTTCTCTACGATAGCCTTGAGTAGGCTCATAGTTCTTCTCAACACCTCTAAGCTTGGGTTTATATTTACCCATGCAATATGCAACATAGTCATCAAACTCATCGAACTGAGCATTGTGACAACCAGCTTTGCGCATTCTCTTATTATATTGACGCCACTCTGTTTCAAGTTGGCGAACTTTTTTGTCCGTCAACTTGCTCTTTTTCTTTTTGGTATTGAGGCTACTCATACCTTGGACTAAGTGCATAGTCATTACATGCGGCCCGAACGAACGTATCCTACTCGCTGATTCGAATAACGAATATGAATTTCTTTAGCTTGTTCTTGCGTCAGGCCTTCCCAACGCTCACACTCTTCACCGATACGTGCTTCAACATACCACATTATGCATACTCCCATTTTTCAAAACTTACAATTTCAAGTAGACGCTCTACTAGTTTGCGTCCATAGTCTGTGAACAAAATGCCTTTGTCCCAAACCCAGTGTTCTACATCTTGACCCGAGTAGAACGTTTCACTAGAGGTTAACCAGCGCAATGCTGTCTCTTCATTACTTGCACCAAGTTCAATCGTCTGTTGAACAAGGGATTCGAAATCACGCAGACAGCGTAACTCATGCTCACGCTCTTGTGCAATTGTTTCTTCTAGGACTTCACAAGTGTAGTCCCACATCTTCTGACGCTCTTCGTCAGTCGTAGCATCATCATAGAAACGATGGACACGAGGACGAAACCCATACGCATCTTTATACAAGTCAGAAAAGATATCGTATTCAAAAGTAAACTTAGACATTATACACCCTCCAGGTTAACACGCTTGACACCGTTCTTTTTGCCGATGAAGTAGAAGAACTTCTTGGCAGCTTCGTAGTTATCAAACATGCGTTCTTTCATTGGATAGTTGTAGTAGCCGTATTCAACTTTAAACATATTCATTTCTCTCTCATCACGTTACATATTCATAATAGCAATAAGCGGATTGCTTGTCAAGGCTTTTTTTCAAAAAAATTAGGTGCCTCGTGTCCACCAAGAAGTATCGGCACCAGCCCTAGCAGAATACGCCATACCATCTGGAGCAACCATATTGGCGTCCATCACGCCATCGTTTTCAATAAGAGCAGCTAAGTTACGGCGCTCCATAACTAACTCGGCAACACGTGGTGCATGATTTTCACCATACTTCATGAACATTTTAATGTTAGCTGTGCAACCTTCAATCATTTTTTCTAATACTTTTACATCATAACTCATACAAATTCTACCTTTAAGTCAAACATTTCTTTAGCACTAACAAATTCAATGCCACCATCTGGACGCTCTACCGTGAATTGAAAGTCAGGCTCTGAGCCATAACAGACACGACGGTCGATTACTTTACCCGCACCGACAATCTCGGTTGCAGTCCAGACTTTGTTCATAAATTCTTTCATAGTCATAGCATCTCTCTTTTCAACTTACATACTAATAATAACAGGACTACGGTGGATGTCAACTACTTTTTTCATTTAATTTCAAAAAAAGTAATGAACAATACTGTCATAAGCAACAACGCCCACTACAATGAGTATCATTGCTATGAGCCATTGCTGTAGTTCTTTTTCTGGACTCATTATGCAATCTCCTCAAATCCGAAGTCTTCTTCTAGAATGTAACGAACACGTTCACGGTCAACAGTATCACCGTCACCCCAGTCCATCCATTCAATCACTTGAAGTTTACCGAAGTAGACATAGATTGCTTTCTCAATATCGGGAATCCCACAGCCAAGGTCGTAGATACCATCTTTGCCGTAAAAGCTATGAACGTAATCACGAAACTCTTTAAACTTTTCAATACCAATCATAATATTCTCCTATCGTCTTAAGCGAAGTAGTTGTCAACAAGAACGTCGAAGCATTCGTATAGATATTCGGCACTGTAGATGCCGCTCAAATCAAGATTCAAATCTGCATCAACAAAGTTCCAGTTGATGCCGCCGCCATTGTGCTGGTTCTCAACATTGGCAACTGCTTTGTTAAAAGCTTCGATTACGTCATTCTTAATCATTGCACCGTTTTCTAAAAGCATTCGTATCTCTCTTTCTCTTGATTACATATATAATATAACGTATCCCACAGAGAACCGCAAGGACTTTCTTGGTAAAAGACCAAAAAAGATTCCCTTGCTAATCAACGACTTACAAATTAATTTGATTTTTATTCTGTGACCTGTAGACTTCTTCTACAAAATGATAGGGTGCATTGCTTAGTTTCATTGCTGTATAGAGCATATGCTCTTCATCAAATTCTTCTAACGCACTTTCGAGAATCTTTGCCTCTTCGAGTGCTTCTTCAATCGCTTCACTAACGCTTTGGTTTTTCATTTCCAATTTTCCTTACACTTTCCACTGCATATTTAACATTACTTGGATATTCGCCCAAGTAGGTTCCCGCCTGTAGGTCATCCATAGAGATATGGTCTTTGTGCATATGCTCTATTTGATCCCACTTCTCTATCATAGTTCTTGACAGTCTATCGAACCTAGAATCAGATAAGATAGGGTCATCTTCAACGTAATACGCATATGCTGCCATGAGATACCATGGAACAGACATATTAATATTCGAGTCAACTATGTCCAGACACTCTTTGTCTAAATTTTCATCCTTGATATTTGTCAACACTTTATCCTTTCATGCTATTATGAAGTAAAGACTATTTAGATAATATACTTTATTATTTTGGTGTTGTCAAGGACTTTTTTTGGTTTTCTTTGAAAAGAGAGTCCACAATCTGTATAAATAAGTGTGGGTGCGTGTTAATACGTGTTGAAATAACGTAAGAGGCAAGTGTTTGAGTAATCAAATCCAAGGAATAGCAGGTGTCGCATTTTATATGCCCGTGGGGTTCGGTCCTGCCACGTATCAAGCTAATTAAAAAGGCAATTGCTCTTTATTGAGTAGTTGCCTTTTTTATTGGGTTGTGTTCTTGGACAAAGAAGGCAGGAGTATTACCATCAAAGCCTTGACCTAAATTAAGGCCTCTACATAATGTTCTAGCTTCTTTATTTCTCCTAAAGGAGGCGATTGTAAAATCGCTTCCTTTTTCTTTTACGAGAAAGTGGTTATTGAGTTTTTCTACTCGGTAAGACAATTACTTAAATCCTTCAAATTTGGGCTTAGACTGATTACGCTGTCTAAAACTTAAGATTTCTCCCTTGTCTTCTTTCTCACTTGCAAGACGTTTACCTACTGCGCCACGATCCATTGTTGGTGTGTCATCCATTAAGTCTTGCGCATCTTCTTCTGCATCGAACAATCGCATCTTCGATCTGTCAATACCAACAACAAAACGCTTGAGATAGTTAGTATCGCCCCAACGATTCTTGAGTTGCTTGACCATAAGTTGACCAAGACTTTCAAGTTCTTCTGTTGAGATAAGACCAAACATGAAGTCTGCTGTAGCTGGCAACCCAAATGATTCTGATGTATCTTCAAGACCCATGTCTGAGTTAGAGTAACCAGAACGTGTTGTCTGTGTTGCACTCATAATCGGAACATTGAATTCTACGGCAAGACCACGAAGTTCTTCTGCAATAGCTTTGATAAGTGTGTATGAGTTTACATTAGAGCCCATCTTCATACGTGAGGATGTGCAAATGTTTAGATAGTCGATATACACAACATCTGGTGTGAAGTTTTTCTTAAGCCTTAGTTCATTAAGAAGATGACGGAAGTGCGCTGATCCAGCACTTGCTGTGGGATATTCTTTGACAATGAGTTTGCCATTTGTTTTGGCTTTCACACGGTCAAGTCTTTTGACATAGACATCTTTAGGGACTTCTTTCAAGTCATCAATTGTCATGTCAAGAAGGTTTGCGTCAATACGCTCTGCAATGCGCTCTTCCGCCATCTCCATTGTTATGTATAAAACATTCATCCCAGCCATCATGTTTGCCGCTGCGCAATGTGTCATAAACAATGTTTTACCAACACCAGTGCCTGCTAGTGCAACACTTAGTGATTTGCGAGACAAACCACCTTTGGTAATCTTGTTAAAGAGTTCAAGGTCAAATGGAACCTTGTCTTCTTTTGCATGATAGAAGTCAAAACGCTCATTGCTGTTTTCAATGAAGTCGTGACCAATACTACTATCAAATGATACACCAAGTGCTTTCGATAGTAGTTCTGGAATCGAACCCTTGTCTAGGTCTTTATGATTACCATCAAGAACTAGAATAGATTCACGCACAGCATTATAGATTGCCTTGTCTTGGCAAAACTTTTCTGTCTTGTCTACAAGCCAATCTACGTCTGTCTTTTCGTCATATTCTAATTTGTCTACAACTAGATTGACCTGTTTGTATTGCTCTTCGTTTAGAGTTTCTTTTTCACTAATCGCAATACGAATGGCTTCTTTAGTTGGAAGCCCGTTGTATTTGTCGATGTAAGAGACAATCTCGTTAAAGACTGTCTTCTCACTTTGTTGGTCAAAGTAATCATTCTTTAGAAAGGGTGTGACTTTGCGGGCATAGTCTTCATTAAAAACTAGACCTGATAAGATTGTGTTCTCAATCATCGTAGCCCTTTAACTCCTCAATATGCTCTAGTATTGTTTCAAGTTGCTCAACAAGACGCCGAATCGCTTCAGCGTCTTGCGTGTTTTCAGTGTCGATTTCGACTTCAAGCCTCAGCTTCATCCTCTACTTCTCCATTAACCGCTTCATCTGCGGCTATTAGTGCTTTACCACCTACAGTATAACGGGCTTTGATTGCTTCTGCAAGGTTTGTTTTGGTGAACATCATCTTCCAGAAGTCACCGCTTGTATTGAGTTCTTTGGCTCGCATAAGCTTTTCACTTAGAACTTCGCCTGTCTCGGCATCAATAGCTTCATACCAACCAACCTTTGGTTTAGTAACGTAGCCCAGTTTTTCTGCAATATCAAGTAGACCAGACCACTTAGAGATACCGCCTTCAAACGTCACGGTAACTGGAATCTTAGACTTCTCACGCACATGACGTGACTTCTCAATATTAATGATGAAGTGATAGCCTTCAATCTCTTGACCAACTTTCTCTTGTTGACGACCAATAATCCAGATTGCATCGGCCGAGTAGTAAGAGCCAGTGCCGCCAGAAACGATATCTTTCGGGAACAAACCAATCTCTTTATATGTGTGATTGACTGCTACGAGTGGGATATCTTTTAGATTCAAGTGCGGTGTAATCATTCTGAACAAAGACTTCATTTGCTTTGCACGTGACATGTCTGCAACTGACTTACCGTCAAGTGCATCTTCGACTTCTTTCTTAGACGCAAGGTTACCGATAGAATCGATTACGATACATACGTTATCTTTCTTTTCGATACCTTCAAGTTGCTTCATAATATCAAACTTGAGTTCTTCAACGTTGGTAATTGGCGTGTGAACAACACGATCCAAATCAATGCCAAATGATTCGAAGTATGATTGCGGTGTGCCAAACTCTGAGTCATAGAATAGAATAATAGCATCATCATACTTCTTTTGATAGGCAGCTGCCATCATCAATGCAAACGCAGACTTAAAGTGTTTCGATGGGCCTGCAAGCATTAGAAGACCAGGCACAAGACCGCCGTCTACACGACCAGACAAAGCAACATTCACCATAGGGACTGGCGTAGTTGCCATCTCTTTCTTACCATAGACTTTTGAGTCCATGATTGGCGCAGTTGCTTTCACTGTGCTGTTCTTCAACATCTTCTCAATTAGGGACATACTATACTCCTGTGTTAAATAATACGACTACTATATCACTTACCGTTGTAAATGTCAAGTAATTTCGCTTCAAATTGTTCGATTTTCTCTGTGCGGCTAGGCCATAGAATATACTCTTTTTCTGGATTAGCTTTTAGATTAGTGAGTAGCGGAATGACCGCATTGTATAACTTGTCTAATCTATCTTGTGTTGTCTCGGCCGTAGTAGAGACTTTTGTTAGTGTTGACTTAGCTTCTTGAACAGCAGATAGTTCATCTTCATCTACTGCAGTGAAACCAAAGTCAAAGATATCGTCGCTCATGCAAAGAATCCTTCTAGTGAGTTAATTTGTTCTAATTCCCAACCAACAGCATCGGTTACCAACTTGAGTGGTTCTTTGAACGCTTTCTCAAACTGCTTTTCGTAATCAATAAACTCTTGTAATTCAAACTCTTTCGGTAAGAAGTTGGGGAATGCGATAACATTCTCCATGATTGGGTTTGGTTTTTTGAGATAACAAAACTTGACCTTAGAGCCATTCTTGATAGCTTCCATAGATCGGTCAAGGCCAACATCTTTCATCTTCTTATTAAACATAAGTGCGCCACGAACGTGGATCGGGCAACCTTTCTTGTATATAGTGTTTCTATCGCCCCACTTATCAATTTCAGACACACCACGAGGGAACGAAACATTCTCTGCGGGTAGTGTTGTAAATTCATCATAGAAGTCTTTCACAAACGCTTGAAGTTGGCCCTCTGTGCCATTAAGCACCATTGCATACGCTTTCTTAAACTTGTCACGCACAATTTGAGGTGTCGAAGACTTGACTGCTTCGAGGCCCATCATCTTGACCTTAGGCTCGGCGTATTGCACACCTTCGTTGTTGTGAACGTTCATAATATAACGCTTCTTAGCAACCCATACAGCTTTGTCTGCAATAACTTCACGTGCCATGACCATGCGATTCTCATATGCATTCATACGTTCAAAGAGGTCTGCGTAGCCATCTGCTAGAATCGGAACAAACTTCTCTTCACATGCTTTGTCAAGAAACTTAACTGGATCGCTTGGGTTTACTTTACGAACAAGTGGACCCATATCGACATAGATAGAGTCTGTATCGATAGCGATAACATAATCATCATTCTCTGTTTTGAGAATCTTGTTCATTGCATTGTTCATCGACTTCTCGGCCCACTTGATAGATAGCTGACCAGATAGTGTGATACCTTCTGCAATGTCCATTTCAAAGTAACGGAAGTATTGATTGCCTAACGCACCATAAAGAGAGTTGAGCAAAATCTTTACGGCCATCTGCGTGTTATCAAGTCGGTTGATTTCACGCTTCAAGTCTGGACTAGGATTCTTCTCATTCTCTTGTTGAATCTCAAGCATCTTGTTCTTGGTAGTTCTACGCTCATCATACAATGCAATAATCATAGTAGGTAGAACGCCACGCTTATCTTTACGATAGCACGAACCATTAGCAGCGACTGCGACATTTCTAGCACGGTTCGCTGGATGCAATGGATCACCTTCACGCATATAGAAGTCTACGCCGCCCATCAATTGGTCACTTGGATCACGCAGTAGCGTTTCGGGTGACATGTTGTATTGCACAATCAAGTTCGGATATAGAGAGTTCAAGTCAAACGAACACACCCAGTCTGTCTTACCAGTGCGTGGTTCTTTCACATAGCCACCGGGATACGGATCTTTCTCTACACGAATATTTGGTGGAACTGCAACATTGCGAAGATTTAGATAGCGATAGATGATAGAATCCCAAATCGCTGTCGTGCCAAACACATCGGGATAGTTCACACCACCTTTGTATGCAATAACAAGAGCCAACTCCATAAGACCAAGTTGCTTGTCAATCTTATCAACAAGGTCAACGTCTCGAATGTTATAGTCGATAAACTTTTGATAGTCATTCTTATACAAAGAGTGTAAAGAACCATACTCTTCGTATGATAGCTTCTTCTCACCTAGCACAACGGATGCGATATGGTCAAGCGAATAACTCTCTTGTGGACCAAGAGAGAACCCGAACTTTTGAACCAAGTCATAGTAATCCATTTGAGACACGCCATAGATTTCATATGCATCCATGCTCTTGCCTTTGATGCCAATCTGGCGATACTTGTTGATACCCCAAGGTGAATACAACTTAGCTGTCTTCTCACCACACACCTTGAGTGTGCGATTAATCATGTATGGAATATCGAACAATCGAATGTTCCAACCAGTGATGATATCAGGCGTATTCTCTTGCCAGAAGATAAGAAACTTCTGGATCAATTCGCCTTCGTTTTCGCACTTGCGATACTGAATCAATGCATCTGTATTCAACTCTGTCTTAGATGCATCATAGTTGTCTAGACCCCAAACGTGAAACACGTTGCTTTGGTTGTCTCGGTATGCGATAGAGATGATTGGGTGATTTGCTTCTTGCGGATGTGGGAAGCCGTCATCGGATGCAACTTCGATATCGATATTGCCGATGCGGATATGGCGTAGCTTATAGTCAATCTCTTCTGGATATGCTTTTGCAAGAAACTGTGCTACGAAGTTGTTGTTACCATAAACCTTGAAGTTGCCAACGTCTTCATAACGCTTAACAAAGTCTTGTGCTTCGCTCATATCTTCAAGTTCGAATGGCTCAACAGAAGTGCCATCTAAAGCTTTCCAGTTAGTCTGGTGCGTCTTAGATGGCAGAAAGAATGTTGGCTTGAACGGCACTTTCTTATGAATGCGATTGCCTTTGGCATCATAGCCACGAAAGAGAATCTTGTTACCGTAGCGATGTGCAGATGTATAAAAACTCAAAGTTAGACCTCATATTGTAAAATATATGATACAATGTATCACATTAGAAACGGTTTGTCAAGTGTATTGTGCTACATGCACAAGTCTTCATAGTGTGTAGTATACACTCGGTGTGCGCTTTTGTCAAGGGTATTTTCAGTTTTTAATAAGTTCATCAGCCATTTCATGATTTCTGTCCCTGTGTCCTGCTTCATCTTCTCTTACAACAATCACTACATCACGTAGTGTAGCATCTTTGTCTAACTTCCAATAGTCAATCGCAACCTGTGGTGCTGGCACGTTCTCAATCTTACCGCTATCAATTTGACCTAGAAACTCAGTGTAAGAACGAACTGCTTCTTCTTCAAAGTAGCCAATAATGCGGTGTGCTGTCTTTGGAAAGAGTAGATATACGATTGCATAGAACGTAATAAAGATAGCTTGTGCTAGTAGAATGATAAGTCTTTCGATTATGTTTGGTTGTGCAATTTCAATGAATGTCATTAGATGCATACGCTCATTGTCTGCTTCGTCAAGTAGTTCTTTGATCCAACCTCTGTCGTCTTCCATTCTACGAAGTGATTTAAAGTGTAGTCCTGCGCCTGCGACCATACCAGGCACTGCAGCCACCGTCTCTAATACAACGGCTCTATGACCGTAACGCTTTGCGAAGAACGTATCTGCGATAAAGCGAAGTGTTTTTGTAAAGCCCAACGCAATACGATCAGATATATCTTTTGGTTTGTAATGAGTTTCGGTCATCCGCTGACGTAGCCTTTCCTTGGCCTATACCAATTTTTCTGATTGTGTAACTTACCTAGAAGTTCATATATCTCTCGACGTTCATCAAGTGGAACATTAGCAAGTTTGTGACGGAGAGCCGATTCGATAATTTCTAAATCGGCAACTCCAAGTTCAAACTTAGTGTTTGGTTTCATTAGTCTTTTTTGGCTACGAAACCGTAAAGTTCTTTTGCTTTGTCCATCAAATCTTCCATGCTATACATCTTGTATGCATCTTTAAGATTTGATTCTACATCTTTGCGGGCTTTTTCGCCCTCTGCAATCATGTTCTCATAGAACTGGATATTCATATGATACTGTTGATCCAGGTATTCTTTTGCAAGTTGTAGCATCTCTGCACGAATTTCAAATGGGTTCTTATTGCTCATTTTTCTTCGCTCCCTTATTCATCATATCAAAAGTGTATTTCATCATGCACTCAGTGTTATCTAAGAGCATATTGGCAAAATCAGTTTGTGCTTTGATGTAGTTTTGAGCGGCACCGTTTAACTGCTCATCTTTGATAATGCGATTAGTCATTTGAGACTTTGCATTCTGTAAATAGCTTACGAACATTTTCATGTTGTTCTCCTGTGTTGTGTGTGTTAAGAGGGGCTTTTTAGAGCAGAGTCCCCAACTGCTACGGCCCTAAGGTAGAAGGGTTCGATTCTTTTATTTATGCGGGAACTAACGCTTCAACAAGATAGTTCAACACATTTTGTGGTGAAGATTCACCATAAGGGTCAGTCGGACAATTGTCTTCTTTACCCTCTTCAATGAACGTTTGTTCTACTACGCCATTGTTAACAACCATAGCATAGCGCCACGAACGGTCACCAAAACCTAAGTTATCTTTACAAACAAGCATTCCCATCTTCTCGGTGAATTCACCAGTGCCGTCAGGAATAAACTTGATGCTCTTCACTCGCTGGTCAATCATCCACTTGCGCATAACAAATGTATCATTGACAGAGATTACATATACTTCATCAACATTATGTGCTTTGATTTCGTTGTATAGCTTTTCGAAACCAGGCACTTGAAAGGTTGAACAAGTTGGTGTAAATGCTCCTGGTAGTGAGAACACAACCACTCGCTTGCCTGAAAAAATATCTTCAGAAGTCACGTCTTGCCAATCAAATGGATTTTCACCACCGTTAGTATTGTCTACGTAAGTGATAGGTTTACCATCTGTTCGAACACGATATTTAAACGTCACCGATGGGACGCTTTGACCAATTTTCATAATATCTCCTAATAGAAAAAGAGAGGGCAAAGGACGCAATTGTCCTAAGCCCTCAATACTAGTTACTCACTATCTTCTGTAAGCAATTCAGGTTCGCTACCACCGATATTGATGGAGCGAGGTTTCTTATGCTCAGGAATTACATTCTCAAGCATAATTGACAGAATACCGCTGTGCAGGTCTGCACCACGAACTTCGATAGTATCCGACAATGTGAATTTACGTGTGAAGTCACGTTCAGCAATTCCTTTATGAATAAAGTTAGAGCTGTCATTTTCAGGCGCTCGGTTGCCAGTGACTGTCATTACGCCATCTTCAAGTTCAATTGAGATTTCACTCTTAAGGAAACCAGCAACAGCGATTTCAACCTCGTAGAGATTGTCACCTTTCTTGATGATGTTGTAAGGGGGGTAGTTGCCTTGTTTTGCTTGAAGTGTATTCAAGGTATGAAGGCGGTCGAAGATGCGGTCAAAACCCACCGCAAAAGGGTCATTTTCTCTATACATTTAGTATCTCCTGTTAAGCAAGATTATGTTATGTGAACCCATATGGCGTTCACGCTTTTATTTATACTCCGGTTGATCCAAATCCGCCAGAGCGATTGGTTTTTTCTTCAGGCTCAGAATCCGTGAGTAGGATCTCTGGTCTAAAGACAGGTGCCATTTCACCTTGTGCAATCCGATCTCCGTCTTTGATTTTAAACGGAACATCAGACATATTGCGTAGCATCACGTAAGTTTGTTGAACATAATCTGCATCAACAATACCTTCGCAGTTTGCTACTACAATTCCATTTTTGAGAGATAGTCCCGAGCGTGGATGAATGCGTAGTGAAGTGCCTTCAAACAAATCAAACACTAGCCCAGTTGGCACTAGCATACGTTCGTCTGCAAACAACTCTACGAAACCACTCGTAACTTTGCGTTTAATCTTTTCGTTTGTTCTACCGTAAACACTAACGGTATCTTCATCACGTAGACTTGCCTTTAAGTCAAAACAAGCTGCCCAATCACTACCATATTCTGGTAGGTGTGCTTCATCCCAAAGCTTCCAAACGTAAATCTTTTGAACGCTTTCGGCTCGTTTTTGAGCCTCTTTAATTTGCTTTTGAAGTGTCTTGTCTACTAGTTGATTTAAAGTATTCGCCATTCGCTTTTCGCTCCTCAATCATAAAATCCATTCTATCTGCAACTCTTCTTAAAAAGTCGCTTTCATAATTTCTCGCCATATCATGTAGATGAATAATAAAGTCTTTATCTTTACCGTAGCTATTCATATTCATTTTTTCTTGCCGATGCTATACTTAGCAACTAACTCCCACTCACTCTTCTCTTTGTAAGGAAGAATTTTAATCTGTGAAAGCGGTGCTACAGGGTCTTCTGTTTTACCAGCATCTATAGCTTTAATCAATCCCCACTCTTCTAGTAGATTGACGATAGTGTTACGGCGTGCTTTATCCTCATCGTCAAAGTTATTTACTTTGCCGTCAAGCATGAATAATTCTTTAAAGTGAACGATGTAATACTTGCCTTGCTTGTGAAGAATATGACAAGACTGATACAGTTTTCGGTCCTTCTTTGATGCAATACCGATACGTGTTAGCGTCTCTTTGACTTTTAAGAAGCTTTCATCGTTTGGTAGTTCAACTTCGACCAACTTATCGATTAGTTCCATTTTTTATACCACCTGTTTCTAATTGTTGTTCCATAATGTTTATTTGTTCACTGGACAACAAAGACAGATAGTCTCGGCCAATATTGCGATTACATTGATAATACGCACACACAATTTCCAAGTCTTTGTCACCAGCATCTTTAACCCACTTCGCAAATCGCTTCTTAGGTCTAATACTATTTAGTAAAAACTCATATTGGGGACGATTATCAAGTTGGTGATACTGGTTCATAAGATTTGCGTGTAGAAGAGTGTCAGGAAAGTATGACAATGCTTTGTTTATAATAAACGCATTGTAGCCTTTCTCTGACAATGTATCGTTCTCACTGTCACGCATTAAGTTCTTTTTGTTTTGGTTTATCGAATTTACATAATCAAAGGGGTTGCTCATTTATCACATTCTCATTCAAGTCGTGTTCTTTTGAACACTTTTTACAAAGATAAGCTTCACCCATCTGGTCGTTCTCATAACGATACTTGATGGTTGTATATACCTTACCACATTTTTTATCACAAATCAAGCACTTCTTGCTTTGGAGAAGTTTTTTCAGGCTCATTGATTAGGTTGCTCCATTTACTCAACTTCTTGTGCTTCTTTTTAGCACGAAGTTCTAAATCATAATATGAAAAGAGATTATATCTCATCATTAGTTGAAGCATGGCGTATACGTCACCCGCTTCTTCAATCAATTTTTCACGTTGCTTACTGTCAATCTGGTGAAACTCTTCACTCTTACGAATAGTCTTACTACACACTTGAGTAAGTTCACCACATTCTTCCATTGTGATTACCATAAGTTGTTGTAGCTTGTTCATTCAGTCACCACTCGCTTCCACTTACCATTCTCAGTCTTGAGCCAAAGATTACCATCTTTACCTACAGACATAGCAACTCGCTTATGCTCTTCATATTCTTCACCCCAGAAAGAAATGCCACCATCAAATTCCGCTTTCTTAACGGGCTTCTTCTTGGTGCCGCTTCTAATCTGAAGAGTCTCTGTGCAAATAGGTCCGTCTTTATCTGCGTCACTCATACGAGGCATCTTTGTCGCATGAGCCGCAACTGGCACACTTGCGCCAATAGCACCAAACGACAACAATCTTAGCATTCCACGTCTATCCATTATTTCCAATCCACTTCTGCCATGAGAGTTGCAAGAGCGGCAACTCGGTTGATTTCAGAGTTTGCAACAAACGCTTCTTTGTATTGATAGTCTGCTAGAATTACAATTGCGTCTGCTACGCTTTGTGTGCTACCGATCTTGGTTGGCAGCATATCATATAGTTGACGATATAGAATAGAACTATCAATGTCTGTGTTCTCTGCAACCCACTTACGCATGTTAGTGAAGTCACGTTCTTTCATCAATTTAACAAGAGCATTGAAGTTATCTTCACCCTTATTAGCTAGGACGCCAGCGTCAATACGACCAGTAGCAGAATAACGCTGCAGTTCGTTAAGAACTCTACGCCAGTCTGGGAAATAAGTCTTGACCAACTCAGCAACAGTCGATTTATCAAATTCAACATTTTCACCTTCCAAGATAGTTGTTACACGCTTATAGAACTGTGCGGCAATCGATGCTTTATCATCATTTGCAATCTTAAACTCAATCACACTACAACGAGAGTGCAAAGGTTCAATGATACGATTCTTAAAGTTACAGGTAAGAATAAAGCCACAGTTCTTGCTAAACTCTTCCATAAAGTTACGTAACGCAGGCTGTGTTGACTGCGCATTTAGATAGTCGGCCTCATCTAGGATTACATACTTACGACCGCCCGTAAACGATACGCTTGATGCAAAGTTTGAGATTTCGGTTCGTAGCGTGTCAATATTACCATTCATCGAACCGTTGATTGTGATATAATCAGCACCAATCTCTTCAAGCATTGCTTTCGCAATAGTAGTTTTACCGACACCTGCACGACCAGTTAGTAGTAGGTTAGGAACATTGTCTTGATCCACAAACTGTTGAAAAGCTTTCTTCAACCCATCTGGTAGAATGGTATCTTTTACAGTCTTTGGACGATACTTCTCAACCCACAGAAAGTCATCTTGCATTTGTCACACCTCATCATGTAATTATAAATCAAACATAGTATAGAACAAAAAAGGGGCTTTGTCAAGCCCCTTTCTCATATTAAGCGGCGTCTTCTTCTGCCGCTGGCGGCTCATCACCAGGCACTTGAACATCTTGTCCTTGCTCTTGTGCATGTTTTAGAAACGCTACAAAACGTTCACGCACAGTCCCAACAGGAACAAGTTCTTCGCCACGAATGGCACCACGTTGCGTTGCCGCATCAATGATCTGAACGGCTGCAGTAATATCTTGTAGAGACAGGCCAGGTCCCTGATCTGCAGTTGCTTCAGGCGCTTGAGTTGCTTCAGTCATTATTAACTCCTTATGTTAAATTTAACGAGATTCGATTGCAATCCAGTATTGCACTTTATCAGATTTGAAATGCGCCATGCCTTTTGAAGAAAGTGCAACTTCATATTCGGCTGGCATTAGTTTTAGATTATCGACCTTGATAATCATACGAAACGGCTCAAAGCCCGCATCGTCAATGACTGCTACACTGTAAGTATCAGCAGTCGGGTTTTTGCTATCAACGGCAGCGATTGACAAACCGCCTTCGTCACCGATGAAAGCAATCTCTGGCAGACCAAGCACACCAGCGGCACGAATGACGCCTTCGATACTTGACCAAGAAATAGTCGTTGAGACTTCTGGATCTGGAACTTGAATGTCTTTCTCTGGTGGAGTGACAATCATGTTCTCTGCGGTATATGTGTATTTTAGATTAGAACGCCCACCTTTAATGTCAAATTGACTATCGCCAAATGTAACATCTGCGTCTTCGAAAAGACTTAGTGTAGCAAGAAAACGAGATACGTCATAGATACCCGCTTGCTTATCAAACGTTTCTGACACGGTTGCCGCTGCCATTACTGTTTTTTGTGGAGAGATTGTTCGAATGGTTTGCCCTGGTTTGAACATCACACTCGGATTGATTTGAGAAAAGTTCTTCAATACACTCAAAGTTTCATTGCTAAATTTCATCATTATTTACCCTTTTTAGTCGCTCGGCGTTGCTGCCTGTTCATAGTGTTCGTAGTTTTATTTATATCAGATAGTGAGATGTTTGTCAAGTCTTTTTTAAAATTTTTCGCATTCGAATCTTTCGATGCAGTTGGTGATGCATCAATAGCCGCAATATGACCTAGACTACCACCAAACGTATATGACCCAACATGGTTCAACTTCATCCATGGACACATCCAAATGTTAAGACCAATCTTACGTGCATATTGACTAAACATATAGTCTTCTGACAAGTAACGCTTAGACTCTGGATCAATCACAGTATCAAAGAATGCTGTAATCTCACGTGTGCCATCAAAGTTATCTGTGCGAACATGATCTGGCTTGTAACGCAATTCAGGATATGCTTCTGCATATTTCTCAAGTGCCTCACGTGTAATCATCATAAAGCCAGTGCCGCCTTCTTTGATTTTGACAGGCTCACTAATCTTAAACGACTTCGCTTCAACTGGATTAAACACATAGTCACCAATGAAGTTCTCTAGTTCGTGTGGGTTGTTACCAAAGCCACGCTCAACGGCAGCTTTAACCTTCTCCCAAGCGATAGTCTTCTTAGGGTATGGACCTGTGACAACATCATAGCCAGTTTCACTATCGGTAAGATGTAGAAGTGTCAATGCATCTCTAAAATCAAAACCAATGTCACTATCAATGAATAGCAAGTGCGTATAGTCGCTGCGTAGAAATTCATCAACACAGTAATTCCTCGCCCGTGTAATCAACGACTCATTAAATAAGTAATAATGTCTAATAGGAATACCGTGCTTTGTGCATACCATTGTCAAGTCATTTGAAGACTTGGTATACATACCCGCACATTGCCCACCATACATAGGCGTAGCAACGAAGAGCTTTTTCTTCTTTAACTCTTCTGGGTCTAGTTTAATTTCCAACTTTAAACTCCTCTTTTAAGTTTGAGAATTCTTCTGCACGTTGTAGTTCACGTTGCATCCACTTTGCACAATCTTTTGCGCTATATGCTTCATCTGCAACAGCAGGCATACGGTCATCTTCACCGATCTTACGAATAACAGATGAAGATAACATCATAGCACCAGCCATAATCATACAAATATGAGGTAAGCCAGAACCATCAGGACCATCGTCATAATCACGACCACGCTCAAAATCATCAATGTGACGCTTGAGTGAGTCAATCATTTGTTGCCAAGGCAGACCCTTCTCCCAGTTACGATCCGCATACTTGCGGGCACCGTATTCAAGTGCAGTAGCACCAGCCGCTAACGCTTCTAGTGGTAATTGCTTCATATAAGGCACACCAAGTGCTTCTCGCTGTGCGCCAGACTTTGATGCGTTGTAAGACTTCTTAGAAGCAACATCCCACTCTTGTGGAGTTGCGTCATCAATAGAGTTTCGCTGTGGGAAACCGATATCATTCATTTCATCAAACATTTCTTTACTTTCTTGATACTTACTCATAATCTATCTCTCTACTTGGTCAAGGTCATTCTCTGCTCTACAGATAGTCTGTAACCTCATCACATCTGCGGCAACATCGTGTGTGCTATCGTGACCCACAAACGTGCTTTCCCAATACTCTACATCTGCAACTGGAACGAACCCATTTCTTTTTGGGAAATTCAACTTAGCATCAATCCAAGTTCGTGTGTCTCTAACACGCCACCATTTCAAATATTCATTCATCAACAGATGTTGGTCTAGTTGATTCATGACCCTTTCTAAGAGAACTGGATCAAACGTGTTACCACGTGACCACCAGTAATTTACTTTACCGACTTCTCTAAGATACTTGAATATATTAACAGAAAACTCTTCAATTGTCAAGTCTTTTTCTGTAGGTTTTAGTTTTCTTTTGGCTTCGGGTGATTGTTGCTCCCACCAAGCCAAGTCACTTTTCCCAAAAGAACACCCATTTGCAACTTGAGTAGCCACATCAAACTTATCGGTATGAACCATAGATGTGAGTTCTTCAAATGAGTAGGGATCGGCGATAAACCGATCCCAATCAAATGCAACATACGCTGCATCTACAATCGGGCATTTCATAGCGTTTTGCCCGATTGTTTCAAAGTCTATAATGAAGTCTTGCTTCATACTGTCTCCATAATCATTGCTTTGTAATCATATGCATTCATGTCTTGCATACGACGGTTATGCTCTGCACTAATCACAATAAGGTTTGAAAACTCTGTCTTACCACCTTTCGAATGTGGCTTAATGTGACCGCCTTGAGCGTCTGCCATAGTCAAAGGCTCACCAGAAACCCAACACTTGTAATCTTGCAGACGAAGCTTCAATTCAATCTCTTCACGATTAAAGGTCCGCTTCTTATCAAGCTGACGAACAGTTGCTTTATCCAGATCAAAATGCTCAAGCATCCATTTTACGGTGTTATCAAACTTATATTGAGTTGCGTGTTCGCCTAAGTGCTGATTGAACGCCTCATGAATCTTACGCTCAACTCCATTTTCAACAACATCGTGTGTTAAGCGATTTGGATTACGTGGATTAAACAAGTCGAACACACGGTCAAACTCTTTCACATAAGCATCATAGTTATCGACTTTGAATTCGCCATATTGCTCTTTGAAAAAGAAGTATAGGCGATACAACATCACAAAGCGGCCTTTAGTCACACCTTTTTTCAAAGTGTTCTGATAGTGATTTGAGCAGCGGAAGATAAAGTCAAGAACTGTCTTAAGTTTCTTGGCCATTTTCTTGGCTTCAGCTTTATCCAAAGCGGCATCTTCATACATCGCAACGAGGTCTTTATATGGAGCAACAACAGGCTTTTCACCTTTGTAAATCATATGGACAATACGGGCAACAGCTTCTTCTGCTACCAAACGATGATTGTTGAAATCGATGTTTGGCCATACAATATTACCCTTTGCAGTAGTATGATAGTTGAACAAAGGATGCACGTCATTGTTAACTTGAGGCATGACACGACAAGTCTCACGGATCAAGTTAGAAATAGGAGTATCGCCATAAGAGTTCAAAGTCTCTTGCTTGTTCACCTCTGTGATGTTGTTAACCTCACGAAAGATTTCACCCTTTTGAGTATTAGTCAGCTGAGAGTATATGACGAATCGCATTTGATAAGCCATAAACCAAGACAACTCTTCTGTTGTCAGTTCACGACAATACTTCTCACCAATTATCGATGATTTATGTGTCGAAAACTCATCGTTCAAAAATGCCAAGATGAACCGCTTACGATTACCGCCGTCAATCGATTCATATTCGTATTCGCTAAACTTCTCTTCACATATACGAATTTCGCCAATGTCATGGCCACGAAATATGCAGTCTATTATACTCTGCTGTTTCGATGCTTCTGTAGTCCCAAAAGGATTAGGCGAAACGTCAGGACGTTGGCTCATCGGATTACAGTCAACACGACTACGCATATTGTAGAAGTCTGATACCGCCATGGGTTTCAATTCCCACGTGTATGGTCGGGTTAGATATGTCATAATATAATCTCTCATTGTTACTCTATGAGTATAGCATAATGACTAACAAGTAGTCAAGGGCTTTTTTAGGCTAGTTTCATTTTTTTCGCAATCTGTTGAAACTGACGTATCATCTTAGCTTCAATTCCTTGAATGCGAGAAAGTGACAGGTTGTGTTCTTTAGCGAGTTCTGTCAAACTCACATTATATGCAACACGGTCGATGAAGATTTGTAGGTTACGCTCAAACTGTTCACGATAGTCACGGTTTGTTTTGTTCTTCATCACTTCGAAGACTTTTTGCATATCTAGCTTTGTATCAACGCTTTTCATAAGAAACCTCTCTTCGTTACATATACTTTGTAGCATATTCGAAGAGAGGTTGCAAGGGTCAATTTGGCCTTTCGCCAAATTATTTTATAGCGATAGCACCAACGAACAAGTGGTTCTGCCAGAATGGTTGAATCTTGTATATGTCAAAGCCAACACATGCAAGCATGGAAGTTAGTTCTTGCCAAGTGTTTGGCTTGAGCATATTGCGAAGAGTGCGTTCTTTGTCCATGATATCATCAGTAGAGAATGACTTGCGCTTATAGTCATAATAGTTGAACGTTAGCATCTCTTGTAGACGTGCATCTTTAGCGACTGTCTTCTCTGCAAAGATAAACGCACCACCATAATTAAGACCGTTGTAAATCTTCTGCAACACTTCTCTACGACTATTCGGTGGCATAAACTGCAAAGTAAAGATAGATGTAACGAGACATGCATTCTCAATTTTTACATTACGAACATCATCATAGACAAAGTGCATTTGGGTGCCTGGATTGTCTGTTTCTACTTCTTCAACACGTTTGGTCATATCGTCTTTAAAGCCAGCGGCATTCTCAATACCAATGTAACATGTTTTGGGTGCAAACGAATGATTCTGCTTTGCCATTGCGGCAATCGTCTTACCAGTAGAAGAGCCGATATCATACACATCACTTTCTTCTTCGACAAAGTAACGAGACAATGCAACAACATCATCATGTAGATTACCATAGCCACGAATGCTGCTTTCGATATGATTATCAAAGCCTTCTTCACGGTGGGCAAACGTAAAATCTGCTTGTTTTTGTGTTGCTTTTTCACGATTCTTCATAATATTAACCTTTCAGTTCGTTGTATGGCTTGAGTATATTTTCGTAGATAGAGTCAGCTACTGCTGCCATCATCTTCGGTGCAACCATGCGACCAATACGCTCTGCTTGCTTATCAAAGTTACCAGTAAGTTTATAGTCTTCTGGTAGAGACATTATACGTCTAAGTTCAGGAATTGTAAACTTACGATTCAACGCAGGATGGAACACACCCGAAACACTTTTTTGATTACCACGTTGTGTAATCGTAGGGCTTGGTAGATGGGGAGCAGGTCGTATCAT
>ENA-OUOG01000589-OUOG01000589.1-marine-metagenome-genome-assembly--contig:-NODE-589-length-47084-cov-6.057374_pt1 | contig 47084 bp, 50 predicted proteins | sample MGYA00248635_ERZ508505 | MGnify/ENA primary metagenome ERZ508505 (study PRJEB26176, sample SAMN06267871) | marine metagenome | isolation source: Saanich Inlet, British Columbia, Canada | place: Pacific...
GCCGCAGGATTGACCGATAGGATCAAATCGCCCCCGTCAATAATCAGCGCGGGGATTGGCAAGGATGACCAGATCATATCAGAGGTTATAGGGCTCATGCGGCGCAGCCCGTTTGTGCGTGTTCATCGGTAAGGGCCGCGCGCAGCAGGCGCAAAACCTGTTCGGGGTCATCTGTGGTCAGCACGGCACGCCGTGGCGCATCCCCAACCCCAGCCGCCTCCAGATACCAACCCAGATGCTTGCGTGCGACTTTTGCCCCCAGTGTTTTGCCGTAGAAGGACAGCATATCCTCGTAATGGCGCGCGATGATCTGAAAAAGAGCCGCGCCTTTGGGGGCATCAGCGCGCGTCTGGCCCGATAGGCCCGCCGCGATATCGCGCAGCACCCAAGGCCGCCCTTGCGCACCGCGCCCCACCATGACGCCATTCGCCCCCGATTGCGCCATGGCCCGCGTGGCGCTTTGCGCATCCACGATATCACCGTTGGCGATCAGCGGAATATCAACCACCTCACGAAAGGCACGAATGGCCCGCCAATTAGCATGGCCCTTATAGAACTGTGCGCGCGTGCGGCCATGCACGGTTAGCATGGCAATCCCCAAGTCTTGGGCCATACGGGCGACCTGCGGTGCGTTTTCGCACGCATCATCCCAACCAAGGCGCATCTTTAGGGTGACGGGAACTGCAACCGCACGTGTCACCGCCTCAAGCACGGCGCGGGCATGAGACAAATCGCGCAGCAAAGCCGCCCCACAGGCCCCCGCACCTGAGCCAGATGTGACCTTTTTCGCAGGGCAGCCCATATTGATATCAATGATCCTTGCCCCTTCGGCCTCTGCCATGCGGGCGGCCTCCCCCATCCAATGGGGATCGCGGCCAGCCAATTGAACGGCCGAGGCCGCAATGCCGAACCCAAGCTCGGCCTTCGCGCGGGCGGCGGGCTTGGCATTGACCATATCTTGGCTTGCAACCATCTCTGAGACGACCAACCCCGCGCCGAAAGACGCAACCAATTTGCGATACGGCAAATCGGTGATCCCCGCCATCGGGGCCAGAAAGACGGGCGGGTCAAGAGTGATATCGCCAAGTTGGATGGGCATGTGCGCTGTGCTGCCTATTCTTTGTGCAGATGGGTTTGGCCTAATCTGCTTTGGGGCGGGAGATCAAAAGAAACGCGACCTTATACTGGGGCAATTTACACAAATGCACAATATTTAATCACCACGACCAAAAAATGTGCAGGACGCTGATCCGTATTGTGCGTCATAGGCTTAGCCCCTATCACCTGATCCATGGATAAATCTGGCCCATCCCACACCGCACACTGTTTGACGGCTGCACCGCTCGTGGCGCTGGTTGTGGCCGCGGGTCGGGGCACGCGCGCAGGCGGCGGTTTGCCCAAACAATATCGCAGTTTGGGGGGCGTGCCCGTTTTACGCCGCGCCGTTCAGGCGCTCTGGGATGCTGCGGATTTCGCGCAAACCATCGTGGTTATTCACCCCGATGATGAGGCGCTCGCCCGTGAGGCGCTTGGGGCGGATGCCGCGCGAGTTACGCTTGCCCCTGGCGGGGCCACGCGCAGCGCCTCGGTGCAGGCGGGTTTGGCCGCCGTGAGTGATAAAACCGCCCATGTTTTGATCCATGATGCCGCGCGCCCCTTTGTGGCGGCCCGCATCGTGCAAGATGTGATCGCCGCGCTGCGCGAACCCGGCTGTTTTGCTGCCGCACCTGCCCTGCCCATGACCGATGCCCTGTGGCGCGCGGGCGAAGGCCACGTTTCACAAATTCAATCTCGAGATGGGTTGTTTCGCGCACAAACGCCACAAGCCTTTCATTATTCCACCATTTCACAGGCCTATGCCGCCGCAGGCGAAGACGCCGCAGATGATGTCGCAATTGCCCTAGCGCATGGCGTGAAAATTAAGGTGGTTGCGGGGGATGAACAAAATTTTAAACTGACCACAGCGGCGGATTTTATCCGCGCGGGCCATGTCATAGGGGCAAGCGGCGCAATGGATATTCGGATTGGTAATGGCTTTGATGTTCATGCCTTTTGCGGGGGGGATCACGTCATCCTCTGCGGGGTGAAAATTCCGCATGATCGCGCGCTCAAAGGGCATTCGGACGCGGATGTTGGGTTGCACACGGTAACAGATGCGATTTACGGGGCCTTGGCCGAAGGGGATATTGGCACCCATTTCCCGCCATCCGACCCGCAATGGAAAGGCGCGCCAAGCGACATTTTCCTCATTCATGCGGTCAAACTGGCAGCATCGCGTGGCTATGGGATCAGTAATGTTGATCTGACCTTCATGTGCGAGGCCCCAAAGATCGGGCCCGTCTCAGCCGCGATGCGTGCGCGTTTGGCAGAATTGCTGAGCATCGACCAAGATCGCGTATCGGTCAAAGCCACAACAACCGAGAAACTGGGCTTTACAGGCCGCAAGGAAGGGATCGCCGCGACGGCCACAGTCACCTTGGTGAAACCATGACATATTGGATTGCAACTGTTTTTGGCGTGGGTCGCCTGCGCCCTGCCCCTGGCACATGGGGCAGCTTGGCCGCGCTGCCGCTTGCATGGGCCTTGCATGAATTGGGCGGGTTTTGGCTGCTTGCTATGGCGACAATCGCCGTCTTTGCCCTTGGATCATGGGCGATTGAAACAGAAATCCGCAGTGGCGCCGAAGATGACCCTTCGGAATTCGTGATTGACGAGGTCGCAGGACAATGGATCGCGCTCTGGCCCGTCTCTTATGGGGCGATCTTCGCTGATGTCCCTATCTTGGCGCTATGGCCGGGCATTCTGACGGCCTTTATCGCGTTTCGTCTTTTCGACATTTGGAAACCCGCCCCCGTGGCTTGGGCAGATGCCAAGCGCGGCGGGGTTTGGGTGATGATGGATGATGTGATTGCAGGCTGGCTTGCCGCGCTTGTGGTCGCAATTCTGGCCGCTATTGCGCATCTATGGCTGATTTAAGCGCGGATATCATCCAGACGGCCCGCGACAAGGGGCTGCGCATCGCGACTGCCGAAAGCTGCACGGGCGGGATGGTCAGTGCCGCGCTGACCGATATTGCAGGATCAAGCGCCGTATTTGAGCGCGGCTTTGTTACCTATTCCAATCAGGCCAAAATTGACCTTCTCGGTGTCTCGCCTGAGACGCTTGCCGCGTTTGGCGCGGTTTCAAACGAGGTTGCGCGTGAAATGGCCCTTGGCGCGAAAACCCGTGCGGGGGTTGAGATGGCCGTGTCAATTACCGGCATCGCAGGGCCTGGGGGTAGCGCACATAAACCTGAGGGCCGCATTTGCTTTGGCCTTGCAAGCCCTGCAGGCGTGGCGGTCGAGCAAGTTGATTTTGGTGCGCTTGGACGCGCGAATGTGCGCATCGCCGCGCGCGATTACGCCTTGCGCCTGCTGCATCACGCCATTTCGCAAAGAGATTAAAATTTAAGCATAGCGCGCAATTTGCGCATTAATTTCGCGCCAATTTGAAGATTGACCAAGATTTCATCGCCCATTTCACAGCTTGGCTCTTTTTTCGTCAGATGAATCCCGCTTTGAGGCGGGCAAATGACAAAAGAAGGGACGATGCAATGAATGCTGCCGATACAGCGTGGATCATAGTCGCCACAGCGTTGGTTCTGTTCATGACCTTGCCAGGCTTGGCGCTTTTCTATGGGGGGTTGGTGCGTGCGCGCAACGTGCTCAGCGTGTTTATGCATTGCTACGCAATCGCCTGTTTGATGTCGATTTTATGGCTCGCTTTTGGCTACTCCATCGCCTTTGGGTCTGGCACCTCAGGACTTTGGGGCGGTTTGGACAAGGCATTTCTCAACGGGGTCACCGCAGATAGCCTGTCTGGCAGCCTGCCGGAAATCCTGTTTTTTGCGTTTCAAATGACCTTTGCCATTATCACGCCCGCCTTGATTGTGGGCGCCTATGTGGAACGGGTTGGGTTTGGCTTTGTGCTTTTGTTTTCTGCGCTTTGGATGCTGATCGTTTATGCGCCTGTCGTGCATTGGATCTGGGGCGGCGGCATGATGTCGGATGGTGGCATCTTTGGCGAGACAGGCGTGCGCGATTTCGCGGGCGGGATTGTCGTGCATGAAACCGCAGGCCTTGCGGCTTTGGTGATCGCAATTTTCTTGGGCGCACGGAAAAATCAAACCACGCCCCCCCATAATCCGGGCTTTGTGATGATCGGGGCCGCGATGCTGTGGGTGGGTTGGTTCGGCTTTAACGGCGGCAGTCAGCTTGCGGCGGATGGCGGCGCGGCAATGGCGCTGACGGTCACGCATATTTCTGCCGCAGCAGCCTCGCTCAGCTGGGGCCTGTGGGAGCGCGTGAAATACGGCAAGACCTCGCTTGTGGGTGTCGTCACGGGCACGATTGCAGGTTTGGCCTCTATCACCCCGGCCTCTGGCTTTGTCGGGCCTGTGGCGGCGCTGATCATCGGGACAATTGCGGGCATTCTTTGCCAAGAGGCGGTGAATTTGATCCGCAACAAGGTCAAGATTGACGACACATTGGATGTCTTCGCTGTGCATGGTGTGGGCGGGATTTTCGGCACCATCATGATTGCCGTCTTTGGACAGGGTGCATGGGTGGCGCAGCTTGGTGCCTTGGCGGTGGTGGGCGCATACACCATCGTCTTGACCGTGGCCCTTGTAAAACTGGTTGGCATGATCACGCCGCTGCGCGTGGATGCGGAGACCGAAGTAAATGGCCTTGATCTCAGCGTCCATGGCGAACGCGCCTATGATATGAGCAGCTAAATCAGGGATTTACCTGACGACATGAAAGCGGGCTGTCAGGCCCGCTTTTTATTTTTTCCCATATAACGCCTCTGCGCGGGCCTCAAAGGCGCGCACAATCCGCGTCATCGCCTCGTGGAAAAACATGCCTGCCGCCCCTTGCAGCAGGCGGTTTTTGAATTCGAAATCCACATCAAAGCTGACCTCACACCCGCCCTCGGGCAAATCGCGCATGCGCCAATTGGAAATCATGTGGTGAAAAGGCCCATCAATATAGGCGGTTTCAATCCGCATTTCTGCATCGAACAGGCGCACGCGGCTGCCAAATTTTTCGCGGAACATCTTAAAACCCACGATTAAATCCGCCAACATTTCGCGATGGTCGCCCTGATCTGTCACACTGCGCACGCGTGCGGCCACGGCCCAAGGGATGAATTCAGGATAGCGCGCCACATCCGCCACAAGATCATAGATCTCATGGGCGCGATAGGGCAGCGTGCGCGTCTCGGAATGGGAGGGCATAGACAGCCTTTCATCTTTCTTTGCACCTTGTGATGTCTTAGATATAGCGGCGGAATTCAAGGTAATGAGCGCAAGAAAATGACAGATCGCCCCTATGAAATTGACGTTTTAATCTCGGCCAAGGCCATTGCCGCGCGGATCGAGGAACTGGCACGCGAGATTGAAGCACGATTTGAGGATACCGATAAACTGGTGGTTGTGGGGCTTTTGCGCGGATCTTTTATGTTTATTGCGGATCTGTTGCGCGAATTGAACTTGCCTGTTGAAGTCGATTTCTTAGAGGCGTCTTCCTACGGGAATGAAATGACCTCCTCGCGGGAGGTGCGAATTCTCAAGGATTTGCGCGGCGAAATCGGGGGGCGCGATGTGTTGGTTGTCGAGGATATCGTGGATACGGGGTTTACCCTGAGCCATGTTCTGTCGCTGTTAAAATCGCGCGATCCGAAGCGGTTGGAAACCATCGCACTTTTGGATAAACCCGTGCGCCGCGAGGTGGACATCAGCGCCACATGGACGGGGTTCGAAATTCCCGATCATTTTGTTGTGGGCTATGGCATTGATTACGCGCAACGAAATCGCAATTTGCCCTTTATCGGTGCCGTGCGGTTCACCTAAGCCAATTGCAGCCAAGGCGATCTGCCCCCATATGACAGGGGCTAAATCGGTCTTGGGGGTGTAAGATGGGGCCAATATGGTTGATGCGGGCAGCCAAATGGGCGCGCAACCCGCCATCGGCGCGGCAGGTGAAGCGCCTATTGGTGATTTTCGCGATTGTATTTGCAATCTTTATTGCCGAACGGTTGGGGTTTTGGCCCGATGCCCTAACCTTACCCCCGCGCTGAGAGGGTCTATGTCCCTCACAATCTTGTGACCTTAGCGCGCTATGGCACAGGTCTTGTGCAAAATTAGCATATAAATTTCGTGCCATTCGTGCTTGAATATCGCGATACTGCTGGTGGTGACCTGATGCTGGACGGGTCATTTGGGACGACCGATTAACAATCCCGCATGAAACGGAGGGTTTCACATGACGTTTTCTGCAAGTTTCACGACCAAATCCATCTTACTGGCTGCTGCTCTTGCTATGGCGGGCCTGCCTGCTATTGCCAATGAAGGGGCGATTGGTGCGCGTCAGGGGCAGTTCAAAATTATGGCGCTGAATATTGGGGTCTTGGGCGGTATGGCGCGCGGCACAGTGGAATATGACGCTGCACAGGCACAAATTGCGGCAGATAATCTGGCGGCAATTTCGCAATTGAACCAAGCCTTTAACTGGCCCGAAGGCAGCGACATGATGGCCGCAACGACCAATCGCGCCTTGCCTGCCATTTGGGAAAATCAGGATGATTTTCTTGCAAAATGGGCGGCCTTTGGCACAGCCGCGACAGGGTTGCAGGCCGCAGCGGGTAATGGTCTTGAGGCGATGCAAGCGGCGCTTGGCCCTGTGGGGGGCAGCTGCGGCGCCTGCCACGATGCCTATCGCCAGCCCCAATAAGACATAGGATACGGGGCCGCCCATGTGGAAGAAACTGATCCTCAGCGCCAGTTTGGCCGCTTTTGGCGGGTTTCTTTTGATATGGGCGGTCTTTCCGCGCAGCCCAATCACGGCAAGCACCATGGCGGCCCTCGCTGACCCCAATCTAGAGAATGGCGCGCGGGTGTTTTGGGCGGGGGGATGTGCCTCATGCCACGCAGCAAACGGGGCCGAGGGTGAGGCGCGGTTGATCTTGGCAGGTGGGCGCGCCTTTGAAACGGAATTTGGCACATTTTACGCGCCAAATATCAGCCCTGATGCGACTGCAGGCATAGGCGATTGGACAATGGCGCAGTTCTTACGCGCCATGCAACATGGCCGCGGGCCGAATGGTTTGCCCCTTTATCCTGCCTTTCCTTACACAGCTTATCGTTTGGCTGACCCTCAAGATATGGCTGATCTATATGGCTATCTGCAAAGCCTGCCTGCCGACCCAAGCCTATCGCGCGACCATGATCTGACCTTTCCCTTCAACATCCGCCCCGCCCTATTCTTCTGGCAGGCCCTCTACCTTGAGCGGGGATATGCGGTTACGGCCCCCTTGAGTGACGAAGCCCTGCGGGGTCGTTATCTGGTTGAAGCCCTCGCGCATTGCGGTGAATGCCACACATCCCGCGGCGCGCTTGGCGCAGTGGATCATGGCGCGTGGCTTAGAGGTGCGCCAAACCCTTCGGGACAGGGGCGCATCCCCCCCCTCACCCCAGACGAATTGACATGGCCAAAGGATGAGATCGCAGCCTATCTCAATGATGGCTTCACCCCAAGCTTTGACAGTGCAGGCGGTCATATGGTCGATGTGATCCGAAACATGGCCATGCTGCAGCCCGATGATCGGGCCGCAATTGCGCAATATCTCAAAGAATTGCCTTAAGCGCCTAATTTTGCCAAACGCGCCGCTTTGAGGCGGGCAAAATCATCGCCCGCATGATAGCTAGACCGCGTCAAAGGCGTGGCCGAAACCATCAAGAACCCTTTGCCAAAGGCCGCCTTTTCATAGGCCTTGAATTCCTCGGGCGTCACAAAACGATCCACCGCGTGATGTTTCGGGGTTGGCTGCAGATATTGGCCAATGGTCAAAAAGTCGATATCGGCGGCCCGCATGTCATCCATCACCTGCAACACGGCTTGGCGGTCTTCCCCAAGGCCAACCATGATACCAGATTTGGTGAACATGGTCGGATCCATCTCCTTGACCCGCTGCAGCAGGCGCAGGCTATGGAAATAGCGCGCGCCAGGGCGCACCTCAGGGTAAAGACCCGGCACAGTTTCGAGGTTATGATTGAACACATCGGGCTTTGCACGCACCACGATTTCCAAAACACTTGGGTCGCATTTCAAAAAATCGGGGGTCAGGATCTCGATGGTCGTGTCAGGGGATTGACGGCGAATAGCGCGAATGGTCTGGGCAAAATGTTCTGCCCCACCATCCTCAATGTCATCGCGATCCACCGAAGTGATGACAACGTGGTTCAGGCCAAGTTTCTTAACCGCATCGGCCACGCGGCCCGGTTCGAAGACATCCAAGGCCTCGGGCGGCTTACCGGTTGCGATATTGCAAAACGTGCAGGCACGGGTGCAAACCTCGCCCATAATCATCATCGTGGCGTGACCTTGGCTCCAACATTCGCCGACATTGGGGCATCCCGCCTCCTCGCAAACGGTGGTCAATTTATGCTCGCGCATGATTTTATGCGTGGCCTTATAGCCTTCCCCAACAGGGGCCTTCACCCGAATCCAAGAGGGTTTTTTCGGCTGTGCCTGATCGGGGCGATGCGCCTTTTCTGGGTGGCGCTGCTCGGGCAATTTAAGGTCGCGCATGGGTTTGGCTCCGTGACGTTGCGGGGGTAATTTAATCCCTTTGCCACACGATTGTAACCCCGCAGATCACTTTGCCTCACTCGATCATGGCGGGCACCAAGCCGTGATGCGTTTGATAAAATTCCAAAAGGCGTTGCAGCCCAATTTTCAGAACAACCTTTCCTGACCGCGCCGACCATCCCAAGCGGCGCTCGGCCGATTCCATCCCCTCAAGGAAACAGCAGACCCGCATCACCACATCGGACAGACCCGGCCCTAAATGATCCATTGCATCCAAGACACGTTTGCGCGCCGCGGCAGGCCCTTCGCCGATCCCACCATCGCCAAACACGCCGCGATCTGCCGAGGTCAAAAACCGATCCCAATTTTGCGCCACGCGCGGCCCCAATTGGGCGCGCTCAAAATCTTCGCGCAGGCGTTCAGCAGCCTGCACCAAAGGCGCGCTGAGAAACGGCTTGCCATCGGCGCCCTTGCGCCGCGCCAAGCCTGACAGGGGCGACTCGTTAAGGTTAACGCGCATCTGCGCATGGCTGCCATTGGCAAAATTTTCGCGCTTGATGCCATAATCACCATGCTGCGCGGCAAAGACATTTGGCCCCTGCCCCAAATCCCCATCCGATTTGCGGCGGCGGCGGTCTTCTTCGATCAGGCGTTTCAAGGCCAAACGCCCCGTTGGCGTAATCCGATAGGAGGCCACCCGCCCCTTGCGCGTGGCGCATATCCAATCCTTCAGCACAAAAGATTGCGCGTGGCTGCGATCCATCACCGCCGTGCGGGTTTGCCCCCCTTCAAGGTTCGGGCGCAAAACAACCGCGCGATCCATATCTTGAGCCACAACCAAAACCGCGTCTTTCTCGCAAAGACGGCGCAAGATACGCCGCGCCTCGCCATCGCTATTAGGGGGAGATTTTAGCGCCTGCTTTGACGCATGAGCATTCGGAATTGAGGGCATAGGGAGAACATCCTTGGGAGGGAGAGGATCATCGAGATCGGCCAAAGCCTGATCTAAAAGCGGATCATCACGGGCATCTTCGATTTGGCGCACATGGCGCAATATCGTGCTGGGATGGCTGTGATAGGCCGCGGCGATTTTGGTAAAGGTCAGCCCGTAATGAACGTGGCAAATGTAGTGCTGCACTGGGTCTGAAAACTCCGTCAGCCGATCTGGGTCGGGAAGATCAATCTGATAGGTCAGATCATCATCAGTCATGGATGGAGCCCCCCAGATAAAACAACCATAGCGGTCAAGTTGTTTAAGATTTCCCGCAAAGGGTTACTGAAGGGTTAATTTTTGCGAATATGGGGAAAACTCTTTAAATTTCGTAAAGAAAAACGGGCCGCGCGCGCTGTGCGCGGAATTCTGCAAGCCTTTGATATGCGAGTGCATTCTTGGGGGGTAAATCTTTATCAGAGAAAGACCCCTCCCCATGGCTGATTTGATGACCACCCTTCAAGATATGCGCCGCCCGCCTTCTCTTGTGCGTGCGGCGCGCTTTGCCGCCGCAGGTCAAAAACCCTTGCGCCAATCAAGCCAAGATCTTTTGGCACGCGAAGAAGCCCTCAATACTGCGCGCTTGAGCGGGGCTGCCCATTACTCGCCCACCCAACATATCACGACCCTTGCCGCGCTGATCCAACTGGCTGAGCGCAAAAGCACAGATGCGACTGTCGCAAAAGAAAACCGCCCCAAGCTTGTGGCATGGGGCGGCGAAAGATCCAGTGACCTAGACGCTCAGATAAAGGCGTCTGGCATCTCAGATTTGCGTTGCGCGATATAGGCCTTGAGGGCCTCGTCAACCGCAGGGTCTAGCGCGGGCTGGACATATTCAGACAGCATTTTGTCCACCCGCGCAGCCGCCAAGGCCACGCTGTCACGGCTGCCCTCATCAACCCATGTTTCATAGGGCTTGTAATCAAGCACATTGGTTTTCCAGAAGGCGGTTTTGAAATTCGCCTGTGTATGCGCACAGCCCAAGAAATGCCCGCCCGGGCCAACTTCGCGCAACGCATCCATCGCTTGGGCATTCTCGTCAATCGGCACACCCGCCGCCAGATGGTGCAACACGCCAAGCTGATCCGCATCAAGCACGAATTTCTCAGGGCTTGCGGCCAAGCCGCCCTCAAGCCAACCGCAAGCATGCAGCATGAAATTCACGCCAGACAGCAACCCCATATTCAGCGAATTTGATGTCTCATAGGCTGCCTGCGCATCGGGCAATTTCGAGCCGTTAAACGACCCCGCCGAGCGGTAAGGCAAGTTCAAACGCCGCGCCAATTGGCCTGCACCATATGTGATTTGCGCAGCTTCTGGCGTGCCGAATGTGGGTGCGCCTGAATTCATATCAATCGATGTCACAAAGGCCCCGAATATCACAGGCGCGCCTTTGCGGATCATTTGGCTATAGGCGACAGCCACCATCACCTCGGCCAACACTTGGGTCAGCGTGCCCATAACCGAAACAGGCGCCATCGCGCCCCCCACGATAAAGGGCGAGACGATGCAAGCCTGATTATTCGCGGCATAAACCTCCAATGCGCCCATCATGGTTGCATCGAAAGTCAGCGGGGAATTGATATTGATCAGCGATGTCATGACCGTGTTATTGGTCGCGAAGTCTTCGCCGAACAGAATTTTGCACATATCAACCGAGTCTTGCGCCCGCGATGGTTCGGTGACCGACCCCATAAAGGGCTTATCGCTCAGGCTCATATGCGCATAAAGCATATCAAAATGGCGCTTGTTGACGGGAATATCGGTAGGTTCGCACACTGTGCCACCCGAATGGTGCAGCCATTTCGACATATAGCCCAGTTTCACGAATTTCTGAAAATCAGCCATAGTCGCATAACGGCGGCCACCGACACTGTCCCAAACGAAGGGAGGGCCGTAAACAGGGGCCAGCACCAAAGATTTGCCGCCGATCTCAACACTGCGCTCTGGGTTACGGGCGTGTTGGATAAACGAGGACGGCGCGGTTTTAATCAGGCTGCGAAGCAGTCCTTTGGGAAAACGCACGCGCTCGCCATTTACATCGGCCCCGACATCTTTCCACCGCTTCAGCGCCTCGGGATTTTCCACGAAATTGACACCGATCTCTTCGAGAACAGTTTCCGCATTCGCCTCGATGATCTCTAGCGCCTCGTCCGAGAGGATTTCGAGATTGGGGATTTTGCGTTCGATATATTTCGCCGCTTCAAGTTTGGGTGCGCTGCGCTCCGCACGGCGGGCGGCTCCGCCACCCCCTCTGCCCCGACGTCGATCTGCTGCTGCTTCGCTCATGATTTTGCCCTCTCGAAGTGACATAAATTTCAATCCCGCAAAAATTGCGGGGCAGGTGTGTTGCCGCTTTTATCTTGCGAAACAATGGGGGCGATGGCGATTTGCGCCATTTGCGAGGGGAAAGCGACATTCGCGCTCTTGCGCGCGCTCAAAGCCTCGCCTATGCGAAGCATATGACGATAGAACCCATTGCCCAATCCCATGAGCGGCTTCTGATCATTGATTTCGGCAGCCAAGTGACGCAACTGATTGCCCGCCGCCTGCGCGAGCAAAATGTGTATTGCGAAATTCACCCCTATCAAAATGTCGATGCCGCGTTTTTGGCGGAATTCGACCCCAAGGCGGTGATTTTCTCTGGCGGGCCAGATTCGGTGATGCGCGAAGGATCCCCGCGCCCGCCGCGCGCCGTGTATGATCTGGGCGTGCCGATCATGGGCATCTGCTATGGCCAGCAGGTGATGATGCAGGATCTAGGTGGCAAGGTTGAGGCAGGCGAACACGCCACCGCCGAATTTGGACGCGCCTATGTGACCAAAACCACCGCCCAATCAGATTTTGTGGATGGATGGTTCAGCGCGGAAGATGGCCGCGAACAAGTTTGGATGAGCCACGGCGACCATGTTAGCAAAATTGCCGATGGGTTCGAAGTGCTTGGCACATCCCCAGGCGCGCCTTTTGCGATCACCGCCGATGTGAACCGCCGTTTTTACGCGGTGCAATTCCACCCCGAGGTGCATCACACCCCCAATGGCGCGCAGCTCTATAAGAATTTTCTCTCCATCGCAGGTTTCCGCGGCGATTGGACAATGGCGGGCTATCGTGACCAAGCGGTCGCCGCCATTCGCGAACAGGTCGGCGATGCTAAGGTGATTTGCGGCCTGTCAGGCGGGGTTGATAGTTCGGTCGCTGCGGCCCTCATCCATGAGGCCATTGGCGATCAGCTCACTTGCGTCTTTGTGGATCATGGCCTGCTGCGCATGGGCGAGGCTGAGGAGGTGGTCACGATGTTCCGCGACCACATGAACCTGTCCGTGATCCACGCGCAAGAACAGGATTTGTTCCTTGGTGCGCTCGAAGGGGTCAGTGACCCCGAGGTGAAGCGCAAAACCATCGGCAAATTATTTATTGATGTGTTCCAGAAATATGCCGATAGCATCGAAGGCGCCTCCTTTTTGGCGCAGGGCACGCTTTACCCCGATGTCATTGAAAGCGTAAGCTTTTCTGGCGGGCCAAGCGTCACGATCAAAAGCCATCACAATGTGGGTGGCCTGCCCGAAAAGATGGGGCTGAAACTGGTCGAACCCTTGCGCGAGCTGTTCAAGGACGAGGTGCGCGCCTTGGGTCGTGAACTGGGTCTGCCCGCGCATTTCATCGGTCGCCACCCTTCCCCGGGCCTGGTCTTGCGATCCGTTGCCCCGGCGAGATCACCCGCGAAAAGCTAGAAATCCTGCGCAAGGCCGATGCGGTTTATATCGACCAAATCCGCAAGCATGGGCTTTATGACGAGATTTGGCAGGCCTTTGTGGCGATCCTGCCCGTGCGCACCGTGGGTGTGATGGGCGATGGCCGCACCTATGATTATGCCTGCGCCCTGCGTGCGGTGACATCAGTTGATGGGATGACAGCGGATTATTACCCCTTTAGCCATGATTTCTTGGGCGAAACCGCAACCCGTATCATCAATGAGGTCAAGGGCATCAACCGCGTGACCTATGACATCACCTCGAAACCGCCCGGAACGATTGAGTGGGAATGAGGCGCGAGCCTTAACTCTCGGGCGCTTGATACACACCTTGTTCCTTCAGAGCGTCAATCACCTCTTCGGGCATATAGGTCTCGTCATGGCGGGCGAGGATTTCGGTTGCTTCAAACACGCCATCAATTAGGCGGCCTGTGCCAACCATGCCTTCGCCCTCGCCAAACAGATCTGGCAAAACACCCGTGTAAGACACAGGGATGGAGGCCGCGCCATCGGTGACGTTGAAGGTGATGGTCGCCCCTTGGCCGCGGCGCAAGGTCCCCTCCTCGACTAAACCGCCGATGCGGAAGGTTTTATTCGCTGCGGGCGGGTTTTCGGCCACCTCGGCGGGCGGCATGAAGAAATTGATGCCATCACGAAACCCATACCCAACCAGCGCGGTCATGCCCCCAAGGAAAAACACAGCCAGCATCACAATTTGAATACGGCGTCTTTTTTTCAATGTTTGCATCGTCTTACACCTATCATTCCATCACGCCGTCACGCGGGATCATGGGAAAAGCGCGAGGTTTTCTAACCCTTGCTTTTCGTCAAACCCAAGCATCAGATTGGCGTTTTGCATCGCTTGACCCGATGACCCTTTGCACAGGTTATCAAGCGCGGCAAAAACAATCGCGCGGCCCGCGCGCCGATCTTTTGCCACCCCTATATAGGCATGGTTCGAGCCGCGCACATCATGCGTTGAGGGGGCTGCGCCAAAGGGTAGCACATGCACGAAAGGCTCGGATGCATAGGTCGCGGCCAATGTGTCGTAAATCGCCTTAGCCTCGCCCTTGACATAGACCGTAGCCAAGATCCCGCGGTTAAACGGGGCGAGATGGGGGGTGAATTGCACCTCAACCTTGCGCCCTGCGAGGGCCGAGAATTCTTGATCAAATTCCCCCAAATGGCGATGCGTGCCGCCCACCCCATAGGGATTTGTGCCTTCGGAGAGTTCAGCATGAAGCAGGTTCTCCTTAAGGCTACGCCCTGCCCCCGACACGCCAACCACCATGTTAATGATGATCTCGTCAAGATCAATCAGCCCCGCCGAAATCAAAGGCCGCAAGGCATATTGCCCCGTGGCCGCGTTGCAGCCTGTGCCTGCGACAAGGCGCGCCGCTGATATCTCATCGCGGTAGAATTCGGTCAGGCCATAGACCGCTTCGGCCTGCAATTCTGGGGCGGCATGGGGTTGGCCATACCATTTTTCATAGGCTGCAGGATCGCGCAGACGAAAATCCGCGGAGAGATCCACAATTTTCAAATCGCGCGGCAGGTCTTTAATCACCGCCTGAGAGGTCGCATGGGGCAGCGCGCAAAAGGCCAGATCAATATTCGTGAAATCAATGTCTTCAATTTTCTGAAGAACGGGCAAATCTAAATGACGCAAAAAGGGAAACACATCCCCCATCGCCATACCCGCCTTGCGCTCGCCCGACAGGGCCAAGATGCGCATGCCCCCGTGCCCGTTGATCAGCCGCACCAATTCCGCGCCCGTATATCCAGAGGCCCCTAGGATCGCGATATTCTTTGTCATTCCATCTCTTTCATGCATCAGGAAGCTCTGCCTGTTCAAAGGCAATCTTGCGGCGCAAAAACTGTGTAGCTTTATTCGATACTTTTTGCGGGTCGCCTGTTGTCAAAAACTTCGTCACGGCCCCCGCACCTGCCATTTCAGGGCGGCGGGTCAGATAATCGGCCAAACTTTCGGCAACCAGATTGGGCTGGCTGTATACGGCCACATCAGGGCCAAGGGCAGTGCGGAAATGCTCTTCAACCAGCGGGTAATGGGTGCAGCCCAAAATGGCCGCCTCGGGGCGCGGCATACGGCGCAACAGCGCCTCAACATGGCTGCGCACCATCGCCTCGGCCAAGATCATATCGCCCATCTCAATCGCATCCACCAAGCCGCCGCAGGGCTGTGCTTCGACATCAACGCCAATGGCGCGAAAGGCCAATTCACGTTGAAACGCGCGGCTTGAGACAGTTGCAGGCGTAGCAAAAAGCGCCACATGTTTTACCGCAACTTCGCGGGGGGGCGAGTTATCCCCCCATTGCCGCTCGGTCAGCGCCTCAATCAGGGGCACAAACACGCCAAGGACGCGCTTGTCTTTCGGAACCCACCCCTCCTGCATGCGCCGCAACGCGGCCGCAGAGGCGGTGTTACAGGCTAAAATCACCAGATCACAGCCTTGATCAAACAGGCATTGCACCCCGCGCGTGGTCAGGTGGTAAATATCTTCTGCATCCCGCACCCCATAGGGCGTGTGCGCGTTATCGCCAAAATACACCAACGGCAAATCGGGCAATCGCCGCGTGACCGCATCCAACACTGTCAGCCCGCCAAGGCCTGAGTCAAATATGCCGACCGCCATCTTCCTGCCTTTCATGCCGCTTGGCGAGACGCTTTTGATCAAATTCAAACCCGCGCAGGCGGGGGTCAATCGGCGTTTGGCTCAAGCGATAGGTTTCGCTGCGTAGAAAATCCATCAATGCGGGCGGATTGTCCAGATGAGCTGCCATATCTTGCCGCGAAATTGGCCTGCCCACGGTCACCTCAAGCGGCACTTTCATCCGTTTGCGAAATTCACGGATCAGCAACCCCATGCGCAAGGTGACATGGATATGGCTCATGATCTGGAAAAGACGCGAATTCTGCCCTTCAAAGAAAATCGGGATCACGGTTGCCCCTGAACGCGCGACCATGCGCGCGGTAAAGACCCGCCAATCTGGATCCATCGGAACGCCAAAGGGCTTGGCCGCAGTCGAAACTGTGCCGCCAGGAAAAATGCCAATCGCGCCCCCTTGATCGAGATAGGAAAACGCGGCCTTGCGTGTGGTGATGTTTTGCGCAACCGCCTCTTTGGTTTCATCGAAGGAGACGGGCAGAATGATGCGCTCAAGATCGGGGGCCTTGCGGAAAATTTGATGCGCGAGAATGCGAAAATCCCCGCCCCGGCGCTGTGATAGGATATGCCCCATAATCAACCCATCCAAAATGCCAAACGGATGGTTCGCAATCAAAATCAGTGGCCCCGCCTCGGGGATGCCCTCTAGCCCTGCCCCGTGATAGTTGATCTTCAGGCCGTAGCGATCGCACATCACCTGCCAAAAATCATGACCTGCCGCCACTTGATCCTCATAGCCTTCGGCACGGCGGATCAAGGACAGGCGCCCTGTCGTGTTTTCCAACAGACGTATCACCGCACGCCCCATTCGGGTCTGCGCCGAGGCCGCATAGGTGATATCACGCGCCACCTGATAGCGCTTTAATTTGCGGGGATGTTCTGTCATCCATGCCCCCGCTTCGGCCAACCCCAAAGGCAGATCAGCTCTAGCGCAACATGGGCGGCAGCCACCGCCGTGATCTCGCCCGTGTCATAGGGGGGGGAAACCTCAACCACATCGCCGCCGATTAGGTTAATCCCCGCCAATCCGCGTAGGATCAGGGCCACCTCACGGCTGCTCAAGCCCCCCCAGACGGGCGTGCCTGTTCCAGGGGCATGGGCCGGATCAAGCGCATCAATATCAAAGGAAAGATAGACAGGCGCATCACCAAGCCGCGTGCGGATCGCTGAAACCACATCCGCCACACCGCGCCGCGCCACATCTTGGGCACTGATGATTTCGATGCCCAGATTGTCGTCCACCACTGTGCGAATACCCACATGGATTGACCGCTGAACATCAATCAAACCTTCCTTCACCGCCTTGTAGCAGAAGGTTCCATGATCCACCCGCGCAGGCGCATCATCAGGCCATGTGTCGGTATGGGCATCAAATTGCAGCAAGGCCACGGGCCCGAATTTGGCCACATGGGCGCGCAAAATCGGCAGGGTGATCGAATGATCCCCGCCCAAGCTGATCACATTCGCCCCTTGCGCCAAAATTCCCGCGATATGCGCCTCAATTGCGGCGGGCGTCTGCGCGGGTTGCGCATAATCCAGTGCCATATCGCCGTAATCGGCAATCGCAAATTGCTCAAGCGGCGAGAAACCATCCCACCCAAAGGGCGGATCAAAAGGTTGCAAACTTGAGGCGGCGCGGATGACGCGCGGACCAAATCGGGTGCCTGCGCGATGCGTCACCGCCTGATCAAAGGGAATGCCTGTAATAGCCAGATCCACCCCCGATAGGTCTTTAGACAGTTTGCGGCGCAAAAAAGAAGGCACCCCAGAAAACGCATTCTCAAACGCAAGCCCTTTGAACGATCCCGCCGTAATGGCCAGATCAATTTGGCTTTTAGCATCTTCCAGCGCCATTTTGCGCCTCTCCCTTACTGTCCTTGATCCGTTCTGTTCCAGCTTTGGGAAAAACTCAAGCCAAACCCGCCGCGGCGACTGGCCTCAAGGGTGAATTTCGACTAGATCTACCCCAAAGATCAAAAAGGATGGGCAGATGACCGAGCAGACCGATAAATTGCGCCAAGATTTTATTGACGCGATGAGCCTTTGCGCGAATTCCGTCTGCGTGGTCAGCACCGATGGTGTTGCAGGTTTGGGCGGCTTGACCGTCTCAGCCATGAGTTCTGTTTCTGCAGACCCAGACACCCAAGCCGATGGCCCAACCATGTTGATTTGCGTTCATGCCAATTCGACATCTCTGCCTGTCATTCTGGAAAATGGCGTATTTTGCATCAATATCCTCGGCCAAGGATCTGATAAGATAGCAGAAATTTTTGCAGGCCGGCATGGCCTCACAGGGGCTGCGCGCTTTGACGGGGTTGCCTATGCCCCACTTGCCACGGGCGCGCCCGTTTTCTCAGATGCTTTGGCCGCCTTTGATTGCAGCATATTAAAATCAGACACCATCGGGACGCATCATGTGATTTTCGGCGTGGTGCGCGCCGTGACCCTATCCGATCAGACCGACCCGCTGATTTACCACAAACGCCGCTTTCACGCCCTTGCGCCGGAAACCAAATAAAGGGATGCGCCATGTATGATCGTGATCTGATTGAAAATGGCGGCGGCTCTATGGCCCGCCTTCTCGAGATCATGCGCGCCTTGCGCGACCCAGAGGCGGGCTGCCCTTGGGATATCGAGCAAGATTTCGACAGCATCGCCCCCTACACGATTGAGGAGGCCTATGAGGTGGCCGATGCAATCTCGCGCCGTTCATGGGGCGAATTGCGCGGCGAATTGGGGGATCTGGTTCTGCAATCGGTCTATCATGCGCAAATGGCGGAAGAGGCGGGATATTTCACCTTTGACGATGTTCTGCGCGACATTTCCGACAAGATGGTCGCGCGCCACCCACATGTGTTTGGCGCAGAAAATCGCGACAAATCCGCAGACCAACAGGTCGAAGATTGGGAAAAGATCAAGGCCCGCGAGCGCGCCGCCCGTGCGAAAACGGGGGTTTTGGCCGATGTCGCACTCGGCTTGCCCGCCTTGATGCGGGCGGAAAAACTGCAAAAGCGGGCAGCACGCGTGGGGTTTGATTGGCCACAGATAGATCAGGTGATCGATAAAATCGCCGAAGAATCCGCCGAATTGGCCGAGGCGCGCGCGACCCTCCCCCAAGAGAAAATTGCCGAAGAAATGGGGGATTTGCTGTTTGTGATGGCCAATCTGGCGCGCCATCTCAAGGTCGACCCTGAAACGGCCTTGCGCAAAGCGAATGAAAAATTCACCCGCCGTTTCAATTATATAGAAAACGAACTTCGGGCTGTTGGTCGCAGCGCAGATCAGTCCAACCTCGAAGAGATGGAAGCCCTGTGGCAAGAGGCCAAGACCAAGGGGCTGTAACGCCGCCATCTTGCCAAGCCTGTGATTTTGGCTACCTTCCTGGCTTGGCGCGATTTTGGGGCGCCTAACCTAGGAAAGCGTGCACTGATGAGCCAAGCAAACCAACAGCGCCCCGCATTGGCGGCGCTCTGGATGACGGGGGCAATTGTCGCCTTTACCCTAATGGCCATCGCAGGGCGCGCTGTCTCCTTTGAATTGGACACATTCGAGATCATGACCTATCGCTCGGCTGTGGGGGTTGTGGTGGTTGCGATCCTTGCCACGGTCTTTGGCAAATGGGGCGAGGTCAAACGCGACAAGCTGCCGATGCATATGGGGCGCAATATCTTTCATTTTGCGGGGCAAAACCTGTGGTTTTACGCGATCACTGTGATCCCACTTGCGCAGGTCTTCGCGCTTGAATTCACCTCGCCGCTTTGGGTCATGCTTTTGGCCGCCCTGTTTTTGGGCGAGCGTTTGACGCGACTCAAGCTATTTGTCGCGGTTGTGGGGTTCATCGGCATCCTCCTTGTCGTGCGCCCTTGGGTGGCGCCCCCCTCTGCGGGAATGATCATTGCCGCAGCGGCGGCGCTTTGTTTTGCCAGCACCGCGATTTTCACCAAGCGCCTGACGCAGAGCCAAACCATCACCTGCATCATGTTTTATCTCACGATCATGCAACTGGTCTTTGGACTGGTGTGCAGCCTTGCCGATGGGGATATGGCCTTGCCGACAGGGGGCAATGTGGCGTGGATTGTTTTGATCGGCTTTGCGGGGCTCGTGGCGCATTTTTGCCTGACATCCGCCCTCAGTGTCGCGCCCGCCTCGGTGGTGATGCCACTGGATTTTGTGCGCCTGCCTGTGATTGCCCTGATTGGGGTCATGCTCTATGCCGAACCCCTTGACGCCATGGTTCTTTTGGGGGCAGCCCTTATTTTCGGGGCGAATTACCTCAATATTACGGGCGCCGCGCGGTTAGAACGCCGCAATTCCGCCACCAGCTAAATGTAGCTTTTTAGGCATTTTTTATATATACAAGAAGGGTGTACTTGCGCTTAATGATCACCAAGGGGGATCATTGTAGGAGGGACACCCATCATGACCCGTAAGCGTTGGTTGCTTGCACCCGTTTATTCACTTTTGTGCAGCCTGTGCATTGGCCAAGTCGCCCATGCAGGGGGCCTAGATCAAACCACATTCTCACCTCTCATCCTGTTCGAGGATGGCGGTTATGCCGAAATCAGCGCACAGCGCCGCGATCTTACTGTGTCAGGCGCACTTGTCGCCGCGCCAAACGTGGGCGCACAAAATGTCCTGCAAAACCGCACCACTGCCACATTGGAAAGCCGCGCGATCACGGCGCTTTTATCCTATGACATCGGCCAAAACGCCTTTGCTTATGGTGGTCTGCGCCTGTTGCAATCGGATGGTGATATTTACGTTTCGCTGAATGCAGGCTTGCCGAATGTCTTTTCCTACCGCTTTGATGGCGAAAGCGATACGGGCCTTGGCTATGTTCTAGGGCTTGCCTATAGCCGCCCTGAATTCGGCACCCGCCTTGCCCTTAGCTATACCAGCCCGATTGATTTGACGTTTTCAGGCCAAGAGGGGCGGGTATTGGGCGCGGCAGGCGCGACCCCTGCCCTCAGCGACACGCGGTTTGGCGTTGAGATGCCCGCAACCCTCAGCCTTGATTTTCAACAGGGCATTGCGACCAACACCGCCCTTTTTGGCCGCATTCAACAAAGCCGTTGGGGGGGATTTGAGATCAGGCCAAACCTCTATCCCGCAGGGGCATTGGTCACCTATCGCGATGATGTCATGCGCTATGATTTGGGCGTCAAGCATCGCCTGAGCGAGGAATGGGGTATATCGGCCCTGTATTCGCAAGAACCGCAAACGGGCGGCCTATCAAGCAACCTTGCCCCTGTTGATGGCTTACGCGCCTTCACGCTTGGGGCCGAATATACGCGCAGCAGCGCGGCCATCGGCTTTGCCCTCTCTGAGGTGCGATTTGACGACACAACAACGGGGCTTGGAACCACGCCCTTTGCGCGGTTCAACGGAAACAGGGCAAGGCTTGTCACGATCCGTCTCAGCCATCGCTTTTAAGGCGGCGCGCAAAATCGCCATTGGAATTTGGCAGGTTTTCGGGATAGACCTGCCAAAACAAGGCTTTGGCAAAGGCGGCAGGCCCTATGGAAATGCTTTATAAATCCGCAAGCGATTGGCGTGCAGCGGCGCAAAAACAGGTTCTTTTTTTCGGGATGTCAGGCCTTGGCAAGACACGGCTTGCCAATTTGCTACGCGATGCTGGGGATTGGTTCCACTATTCCATCGATTACCGCATTGGCACCGCCTATATGGGCGAGCATATTGTCGACAATCTCAAACGTCAGGCAATGCAAGTGCCGTTTCTGGCAGATTTGCTGAAGTCGGATTCGATTTATATCGGTTCGAACATCACGTTTAACAATCTCGCGCCGCTCTCTACCTTCCTCGGAAAACCTGGTGATCCTGCCAAGGGTGGGGTCGGGTTTGAAGAATATATGCGCCGTCAGGCGCTGCATCGGCGCGCTGAGATCAACGCCCTTTTGGACACGCCCAGCTTTATCATCCGCGCGCGCGACCTTTATGGATATGCCAATTTCGTCTGCGACACGGGCGGCTCTATTTGCGAGGTGGTTGACCCCAATGACCCGCAAGACGAGGTGCTGCGCACGCTTGCGCAAAATTGCCTGATGATTTGGATTGAAGGCAGCGAAGATCATACTGAGGAACTGATCCGCCGTTTCACCCGTGCGCCAAAGCCCATGTATTACCAACCGCAATTTCTGAACGCGCGATGGGCTGACTATCTGGCAGAAACGGGGCTGTCGCCCGATGCGGTCAATCCAGATGACTTTATCCGCAATACCTACGCGGCGGCCTTGCATCATCGCGCGCCGCTCTATCGCGACATGGCGAAAAACTGGGGCCTGAGGGTCAGCGCCGAAGATGTGGCGCGTGTGTCTGATGCCCAAGATGTGATTGATTTGATCGCCTCTGCCCTTGAGGCGCGCGGCGAGATCACCTAACTTCCCTTTTCGCGCTGAAGATACGGATCAACAAATGCCGATAACCCTGCCAACCAGCCTACCTGCATTCTCCATCCTTCGGGATGAGGGGGTGATGGTCATGGGGCGCAGCGCGGCAGAAAGCCAAGATATTCGGCCATTGAAAATTGGGCTTTTGAACCTGATGCCCAAGAAAATTCAGACCGAGACGCAATTTGCCCGCCTGATTGGCGCATCGCCGTTGCAGACGGAATTTTCGCTGATCCGTATGAGCGAACATGAAACCAAGAACACCGCCGCAGAACATATGGCCGAATTTTATCAGCCATTTCGTGATGTGCGCGACCAAAAATTTGATGGCCTAATCATCACAGGCGCGCCGATTGAGCATCTGGATTTCGAAGATGTGACCTATTGGTCTGAGCTGTGCGAAATCTTCGAATGGACGCAAACCAATGTCCATTCCACCTTTGGCATTTGCTGGGGCGGGATGGCGATGATCAATTATTTCCACGGCGTCAAAAAACATATGCTGCCCGCAAAGCAATTCGGGTGCTATCGGCATCGCAATCTGCAATCAGACAGCCCCTATTTGCGCGGGTTCTCCGATGATTTGGTGATGCCCGTCAGCCGTTGGACGGAAATGCGCCGCCCCGAGATCGAGGCCGCGGGCCTGCCCGTGTTACTCGACAGTCCCGAGGTGGGCCCTGCCTTGGTCGAAGATAGCGCACATCGCGCGCTCTATATCTTCAATCATCTTGAATATGATAGCACCACCTTGGCCGAAGAATATCAACGTGATCTGGGCAATGTGCAGGTGGACGGGGCCAGTATCGCCCTGCCCGTCAATTACTTCCCCCATGATGATCCAAGCCAAAAACCGCTCAACCGCTGGCGCAGCCATGCCCATCTTCTATTCGGCAATTGGATTTCGGAAATCTATCTGACGACACCCTTTGATATGGCGCGCATTGGTCAAGACAGCACCGATCTGCGGCGGTGATAGACGGGCGCAAGATGCGTCCCTATATTCATCCCAGACTGCACTGGGAAATTGGCCATGATTGATAGAAAACCATTTGATGGCGCCATTACGCGCTATTTTGAAGACGATGCGCCCGAGGCGATCCGCGCGGCCCTAAAGACGGCCGAGACTTCCGACATTCTTGATCCGACTTACCCCTATGCTGCGCGGATGCAAAATAGTCTCTACATGGCTGAAATGACCGCATTGCAAATCGAACTGGCAAAATTTCACGCATGGGTGCGCGAAACAGGGCAACGGATTGCCGTTATTTTCGAGGGGCGCGATGCCGCAGGCAAGGGTGGCGCGATTGCGCGCGTCATGGAAAACCTAAACCCGCGGGTGGCGCAAATTGTGGCCTTGTCGAAACCCAGCGAAACCGAAGCGGGGCAATGGTATTTCCAACGCTATATTCAGCATCTGCCAAGCCGCGGGCAAATTCGGCTCTTTGATCGCTCATGGTATAATCGGGGCGTTGTGGAACATGTGTTCGGGTTTTGCACGCCCGCGCAACGCAAGGCCTTTTTTGTCCAAGCCCCACGGTTCGAGGATATGCTGCTTGAGGATGGGATTAGCCTGACGAAAATCTGGCTTAATCTGGGCCGTGCCGAACAACTGCGCCGCTTTTTGGCGCGTGAGAATGACCCGCTCAAACATTGGAAACTGTCGCGTATCGATGTCGATGGTCTGGCGAAATGGCACGAATACAGCGCCGCGATCCGCGAAACCCTAACCCGCACCCATACCGCGATAGCGCCGTGGCATGTGATCCGTGCCGATGATAAACGCCGCGCGCGTTTGGCGGTGATCCGACAGATTCTCAGCCAGTATGACTATCCAGAAAAAGACCCCAACCTTGCGTCCGCCCCCGATCCTGCCATAAGTGGCGGGCCTGAGGCTTGGACAGATCAAGGGGACAATGCGTAAACAGGGCTATCATCACGGCAATTTGCGTCAAGCCTTGGTTGAGGCCGCTTTGCGGTTGATCACCGAAAAAGGCCCTGCAGGTTTTACCTTGGCCGAGGCAGCCAAGGATGCGGGCGTGACCCCTGCCGCCGTGTATCGCCATTTTCAAGGCCGTGAAGAATTGATCACCGAGGCAGCCTTGCAAGGTCACGCGATCTTTCGCGAGGCGATGGAGGCCGCGTTCAACAGCAAATCAGCCCCTCTGGCCGCATTCGAGGCCACGGGCCGCGCTTATTTGCGTTTTGCGCAATCTTATCCTGGTCACTACATGGCCATGTTTGAAAGCGGCCTTTCGGCCAATGCCCATCCTGATTTGGCCCGTGCATCAGAAAGATCCCGCGCGATTTTGGAACGGGCCGCCGAGGCACTTAGCGCACAATTGCCCGCCGACAGACGCCCGCCTGCATCTATGTTTACCGCACATATCTGGGCCATGAGCCACGGGGTGGTCGAACTCTTTGCGCGCGGTCGCGAGGGCGGCAATGCCCCCTTCCCCGCCGAAGACCTTCTTGAGGCAGGGATCGGGATTTATCTGCGCGGTCTTGGCCTGCTCGACAAAGACTGTTAGCGCAGGACACAGGAGGCGTCACGCAGTGCCAAAAAAAATGGCACTGGCCCGTAAAATTTACACAAATGTGACGATCTCTCTTTAAGGAACGCAAGAAAACCCTTATAGTCCAAATACTTGGATATGCGCGCAGGATGAATGTAATGGATTGGGATCGTTTACGGATCTTTCACGCCGTGGCGGATGCAGGCAGTTTGACCCATGCGGGGGACGTGCTGCATCTCAGCCAATCGGCGGTGTCGCGCCAAATTCGATCCTTGGAAGACGAATTAAACGCAACCCTGTTCCATCGTCACGCGCGCGGTTTGATCCTGACCGAACAAGGCGAATTGCTATTCGATGCCACGCGCCATATGGCAAAGCGTCTTGATGCCGCCGCCGCCCGCATTCGCGACAGCGAAGAAGAGGTATTCGGTGAATTGCGCGTGACCACCACCATCGGCTTTGGCTCGCTATGGTTGGCACCGCGCCTGCCCGCGCTTTATGAAAAATATCCCAATCTCAAGATCGATTTGATGCTTGAGGAACGGGTGCTGGATTTGCCAATGCGCGAGGCCGATGTGGCCATCCGCATGAAGGAACCCAGCCAAGCGGATCTCATTCGCAAGCGTTTGATGAATATTCGCATGCGTCTTTACGCTTCGCCCCAATATCTCGAACAAAACGGCGTTCCCCAAACACTTGAGGATTTACGCGACCATCGCCTGATCAGTCAGAATGCAACGGCGGCACAGGTCTCCTCAGGTGCGCTTTTGGTGCGTCAGCTGATGTCTTATGAAATTGGCAGCTTCTTGACTGTAAATAACTATTTCGGGGTGCTGCAGGGCGTCATCCATCACCTTGGCATTGGGGTCTTGCCCGATTACCTGACGCAAGACTTTCCCAATTTGGTGCGCGTTCTCGACAATGTCGAAAGCAATGATGTGCCCGTTTTCCTTGCCTATCCCGAAGAACTGCGACAGTCCAAACGCATTGAGGCCTTCCGCGAATTTGTGACAGAAGAAATCATCGCACATCGCCGCAAAGAACGGGACGGAAACGTCTAAACGGCCCTAACTCCTGCGTGACATTTCCGCCATGACCCTGTGTGATATGCGCCACATGCATAGCGGGTTTGCATGCTTGTGGCGGGATTTTTCTTGATACTTCGCAAAGTGATCATTAATTGGGCAGTAGTGATGACATTTGAACAAAGTGTCGTGACTACCTCCCTGTTGGACTTCGGCCGAGACTTGTCTCGGCCTTTTTTTTGGCCAAAGCGCAAGATGCGGCTTTTGCAAAACCTGTGCCCCGCCCCCCTTTCCCCTCGCGCGCCTATGCCGTAAAGACGGGGTGTCTGCGCGCCATTGCGCCTCGCCACAGGAACGATACCCCATGACCGAACCCGAAATCACCCCCGAGTTGATCGCCGCACATGGCCTTAAGCCTGATGAATATGAGCGCATCCTCGAGATTATCGGACGCATCCCGAATTTCACGGAACTTGGCATTTTTTCGGCCATGTGGAACGAGCATTGCTCGTATAAATCTTCGAAAAAATGGTTGCGCACCCTACCAACCGAAGGGCCGCAGGTCATTTGCGGGCCAGGCGAGAACGCGGGCATTGTTGATATTGGCGATGGTCAGGCGGTCGTGTTCAAAATGGAAAGCCACAACCACCCCTCCTATATCGAGCCCTATCAGGGCGCGGCCACGGGCGTGGGTGGGATTTTGCGCGATGTTTTCACGATGGGCGCGCGTCCAATTGCGGCGATGAATGCACTCTCCTTTGGTGCAGTAGATCACCCCAAAACACGCTCTTTGATCCATGGGGTTGTGCGCGGTGTTGGCGGCTATGGCAACAGTTTCGGCGTCCCCACTGTGGGGGGCGAGTTGCGCTTTGACGCGGCATATAATGGCAATTGCTTGGTCAATGCCTTTGCCGCTGGTCTGGCTGAGACGGATAAAATTTTCTATTCCGCCGCCTCTGGCGTGGGTATGCCTGTTGTCTATTTGGGCGCCAAGACAGGTCGTGACGGGGTTGGCGGGGCCACGATGGCCAGCGCCGAATTTGACGACACGATTGAAGAAAAGCGCCCAACTGTTCAGGTTGGCGACCCTTTCACAGAAAAGCGCTTGCTTGAGGCCTGCCTTGAATTGATGGCCTCAGGCGCGGTGATCTCGATCCAAGATATGGGCGCCGCAGGCCTGACCTGCTCTGCGGTCGAGATGGGGGATAAGGGCGGCTTGGGGATCAAGCTGCAACTTGATCATGTGCCGCAGCGCGAGCCGAATATGACCGCCTATGAAATGATGCTCTCCGAAAGCCAAGAGCGCATGTTGATGGTGCTACGCCCCGAAAAAGAGGCCGAGGCACGCGCCATTTTTGAAAAATGGGATCTCGATTTTGCCATTGTCGGGGAAACGATTGCTGAAGACCGCTTCGTGATCATGCACGGCAATGCGGTGAAGGCGGATTTGCCGCTGTCGAAACTGTCCTCTACGGCACCAGAATATGACCGCCCTTGGGTCGAAACCCCTGCCGCCGAGGCGGTGGATTTCATCCCAGAAATCGACCCGATTGATGGGTTAAAGGCGCTTTTGTCTTCGCCCAATTACTGCGGGCGCGGCTGGGTCTATCAACAATATGACACCCAAGTTGGCGCAGACACGATCCGCACGCCGGGCTATGGGGCGGGCGTTGTGCGCGTGGCAGGCACGAATAAGGCGTTGGCATTCACCTCGGATGTGACACCGCGCTATGTCAAAGCGAACCCCTTTGAGGGCGGCAAGCAGGCCGTGGCTGAGGCCTATCGCAACCTGGTCTCTGTAGGGGCAACACCGCTTGCAACCACCGACAACCTGAATTTTGGAAACCCTGAAAAGCCCGAAATTATGGGCCAATTCGTGGGTGCCATTAAGGGCATTGGCGCGGCCTGTTCAGCGCTCGACACCCCAATCGTTTCGGGCAATGTCAGCCTTTATAATGAAACGGATGGCAGCGCGATCCTGCCCACTCCCACGATTGGGGCGGTTGGTTTGATTGCGGATATTGACCGCGACCTGATCAACGGAACGGCACGCGAAGGACACTGGGCGCTTTTGATCGGGGAAACCCAAGGTCATTTGGGCCAATCTGCGCTATTGGCCGAAGTGTTCCATCGCGTTGAGGGCGATGCCCCCCCCGTGGATCTTGAGGCAGAGCGGAAAGCGGGCCAATTCATTCTCGACAATCGCGAAATGATTTCGGCGTGTAATGACCTCTCGGATGGCGGGCTTGCCTTGGCTGCGTTTGAGATGGCCACAGCCTCAGACACGGGTGTGACATTGGATGCAAGCGATGCGGCTAGCTTGTTTGGCGAAGATCAGGGGCGCTATTTGATTGCCTGCTCGACCGATAAGGCCGAAGCCTTGATGGTTGCCGCGGGCCAAGTGGGCCTTCAGATCACCACAGTTGGTAAATTTGGCGGCGACCAGATCACCATCGGCGGCTCTAGCGAAAGCCTTGATGCGCTTCGGGCCCTATCAGATGGCACGCTGTCCCGCCTGTTTGACTGACCCATAATGCGCCCCCAACAGGCCCCTTGTTTGGGGCCATATCGGGGCCTAGATTAGACGTAACAGACCGGAATTCATGAGGGCAGATATGGCAATCACAGCACAAGACATCGAGGACCTAATCCGCGCATCTTTTCCTCAAGCGCAGATCACGGTTGAGGGTGATGATGGCCAGCATTTCGCGGCTCAAGTGATTGACGCTAGCTTTAAGGGCATGAACCGCGTGGCCCAACAACGTGCTGTTTATGCCGCCCTCAAAGGCAAAATGGATGGCAGCGCGGGCGAATTGCACGCGCTTGCCCTCACCACCCGCGCCCCCGATTAAAAGGAAGACCCAGATGAGCGTAGAAGATCAGATCAAAGAGATGATCACGAAAAATGACGTGGTCTTGTTCATGAAAGGCACAAAATCCATGCCACAATGCGGGTTTTCCAGCCGCGTGGCAGGTGTTCTGAATTACATGGGCGTGGAATTTGCCGATGTGAATGTGTTGGAAGATGAAAATATCCGCCAAGGGATCAAGGATTTCTCAGATTGGCCCACGATCCCGCAACTCTATGTGAAGGGCGAATTCGTGGGCGGCTGCGATATCATCACCGAGATGACACTCTCAGGCGAGTTGGACGCGATGTTTGACGCGCAAAATGTCAGCTATGACAAAGAAGCAGCAGATAAAATTCGCGAGGCAAACGCCTGATTTCGTTTAATATTGTGAAAAATGGCGCGTTAGGTTTTGCCTGACGCGCCATTTTTTATTTCTTTTTCGTATCCCCCTTGCGCACATGTTTGCTGAGGCGCGAGGGAATGGATTTTTTGCGATCCTTGTAGGGGTTTTTATCCGCTTGGCTGCGCATGAACAGACGGATCGGCACACCTGGCATGTCAAAACTATCGCGCAACCCATTGACCAAATAGCGCGAATAGCTTTCAGGCAGCTTTTCTGGCATCGAACACATCACAACAAACGAGGGCGGGCGCGCTTTGGCTTGGGTCATGTAGCGCAGGCGAATACGCCGCCCTGATGGTGCGGGCGGTGGATGCGCCTCGATCATTTCCCCCAACCATCGGTTCAGCGTGGCTGTTGGCACTCGGCGGTTCCAAATCGTGGCGGCGTTAATGATTGCCGCATGCAGTCGATCTAGCCCTTTGCCTGTCTTGGCCGAAACCGTGACCATCGACACGCCTTTGATTTGCGGCAATAATTTTTCAAGACGATCGCGCAGGAATTTGAGTTTTTCCTGCTTCTCATCCTCAACATCCCATTTGTTTACCGCAATCACCACCGCGCGCCCCTCGCGCTCGGCCAGATCAGCGATGCGCAAATCTTGCGCCTCAAATGGAATGGCCGCATCCAGCAAAACCACGACCACTTCGGCAAATTTGACAGCACGCAGACCATCGGCCACGGAGAGCTTTTCCAGTTTTTCCTGCACGCGGGCGCGTTTGCGCATCCCTGCCGTGTCGAAAATCCGCATCGGCACCCCATCCCATGTCACTGGAAGGGAGATCGCATCACGGGTGATCCCCGCCTCGGGGCCAGTGAGCAAACGCTCCTCCCCCAAGATTTGGTTGATGAGGGTGGATTTGCCTGCATTGGGGCGGCCGATAACGGCGATCTGCAAAGGACGCTCAAGGGTTAGTTCGCGCAGGCCCCCTTCCTCGGTTTCATCCTCATCAAGCTCGATATCAATTTCTGGGCTGTAATCCTCGGATTCCTTCGCCTCAATCAGCGGGGCAAGGGCCACAGCCAATTCGCCCATACCTTCGCCATGCTCAGCGGATAAGGCTAAGGGCTCGCCTAAGCCCAGTTCATAGGCCTCAAGCCACCCTGCCTGCCCTGCCCGTCCTTCGGATTTATTGGCGCCCAAAAGAACAGTGACACCGCGCTTGCGCAGCAGATCGGCAAAGGCATGATCGGTCGGCGTCAGGCCTGTGCGCGCGTCAATCAAAAACAGGCACGCATCCGCCATATCAACCGCCCGTTCTGTCAGGCGGCGCATACGGCCTTGCAGACTGTCATCTGTGGCTTCCTCAAGACCCGCCGTGTCAACCACAGTGAACCGCATGGATCCAAGCCGCGCCGCGCCTTCGCGCAGATCACGGGTGACACCGGGTTGATCATCAACCAAGGCAAGGCGCTTGCCCACCAAACGATTGAACAAGGTGGATTTGCCCACATTGGGCCGACCAATAATGGCGAGGGTAAAGCTCATGATCTCGACAGTGTAAAATTCCTAAGACCCGTCCCCTATCTTAAGGCAGGGACGAAGGAAAGCCCAAGCAAATCTCGACCGCTATTTTGCACGGCGCAGCATCAGATCGAACCGCTCAAGAAACCGCGAACGATCCGCCTTGGCAAAGGGGCGCGGGCCAGAAGGGGCGCCCTCCTGCGGCAGGCCAGCCCGCAAATCAGCCATCAGCGCCCGTGTTGCCACCTGCGCGCCGATTGTGTCCATTGTATAACCATCTCCCTTGGGCGAAATCACCTGTGCGCCTGATTTCAACGCGCGTTCCGCCAAAAGAATATCGCCAGTCACCACGATATCACCCGCTTCAAGCCCGGCTATGATCGCATCATCAGCGGCATCAAACCCGTCCCCCACCAGATGCATCGCCAAAAGCGGGTGATCGGGCAGACGCAAATATTGATTGGCCACAAAGCGCACTCCAATCTTGTGGCGCAGCGCCACGCGAATGGCCTCTTCGCGCACGGGACAGGCATCTGCATCCACAAAAACCATCGGAGAGCTTGGCCTTGGCATTTCAGTCTTGGGGGCATCTTCCGTCATTTTCACGTCTCCCGCGCCTGCTGTGCGCGAATCTTCCAATTTCCGCCCGCGGGAAAAAAATCGTCTAGCGGGGCATTTTGCAGAAAAATGTAAGGCGAATTGGCTCAATTCCCTCTATCCACAGGCGAATGATCCGCAAATCCGCGCAAATGCGGTTCAATTCCCCGCCGTTATGGGTCGTTTTCTCTTTCCAACCCCGTAAGCTGGCATTAATTCTTATCCATCTGGGGTAATAACAACAACTTGGGAGTTCTTCATGAAAAAACTTTTGCTGGCTTCGGCCGCCTCCTTGGCGCTTGCGTCCATGGCAACCGCACAAGAGGTAAAGATCGGCACTGTTGTGGGCTTTACAGGCCCGCTTGAATCGCTTGCGCCTGACATGGCTGGTGGCTCGGAATTGGCGATGAACGAAGTGAACGCAAGCGGCAATTTCCTGAACGGCGCGACTGTTGTCTCCGTGCGCGGCGACAGCACGTGTATTGACGCGGCCGCTGCAACTGCTGTTGCAGAACGCCTCATCACATCTGATGGCGTCAGCGGGATTGTCGGCGCGGATTGCTCGGGCGTCACCAACGCAATGCTGCAAAACGTGGCTGTGCCAAACGGCATGGTCATGGTGTCCCCATCCGCCACTTCGCCTGCGCTGACCACCGTTGAAGACAATGGCCTCTTCTTCCGCACCGCGCCATCTGACGCGCGTCAGGGTGTTGTGATGACCGAAGTGATCATGAATCGCGGCATCAAATCCGTGGCTGTGACCTATACCAACAACGATTACGGCCAAGGCTTGGCTGATAGCTTTGCCGCAGCATTCGAAGCTGCAGGTGGCACTGTGACCCTCGTTGCAGCGCATGAAGATGGCCGTGCGGATTACTCTGCAGAAGTAGGCGCCTTGGCAGCTGCGGGCGGTGACGCATTGGTCGTTGCAGGCTATGTGGATCAGGGCGGCTCGGGCATCATCCGCGCGGCGCTGGATTCTGGCGCATTTGAAACCTTCGTCTTCCCTGACGGCATGGTATCTTCCGCCCTCGTTGAAAATTTTGGTAGCGAGATTGATGGCTCCTTCGGCCAGCACCCTGGCACCGATAGCGAAGGTGCATCGATTTTCGAAACCCTCGCCGCTGAAGCAGGGTTCGATGGCACCCAGCCTTTCGCAAAAGAATCCTATGACGCAGCTGCATTGATCATGTTGGCCATGCAGGCCGCAGGCTCAAGCAACCCTGCCGATTACGCAGGCGAGATCATGGATATCGCAAACGCCCCAGGCACACCAATCCTGCCTGGTGAATTGGGCAAAGCCTTGGAATTGATCGCAGCGGGCGAAGACATCGACTATGTTGGTGCCTCTGCCGTTGAATTGATCGAGCCAGGTGAATCCGCGGGCAACTATCGCGAGATCGAAATCTCTGGCGGCGAGATCACAACAGCACGTTTCCGCTAAGTTGATCTAATCAAGACCAACGGGCAGCCCGGAGTGATTTCCGGGCTGCTTCGTTTAAAGGATGCGGGACAAGCGATGATTACTGTCGAAAATCTGCACAAACATTTTGGCGGCTTTCACGCCGTGGATGGCGCAAGCCTGACAATTGAAACAGGCTCTATCACAGGTCTGGTTGGCCCAAATGGCGCGGGAAAGACCACGCTGTTTAACGTGATTGCGGGCGTTTTGCCTCCGACATCTGGCCGCGTTGTCATGGATGGCGAGGATATTACGGGCCTTCCGCCCCACGAGCTATTTGGCAAGGGATTGCTGCGCACATTTCAGATCGCGCATGAATTCTCATCCATGAGCTGCCGCGAGAACCTGATGATGGTGCCAAGCGGCCAATCGGGGGAAACGCTGTGGAACACATGGTTTGGCCGCAAACGCATTGCTGAAGAAGAGCGCGCGCTGAAAGCCAAGGCTGATGAAGTGTTGGAGTTTCTAACCATTTCCCATCTCGCAGATCATCCGGCAGGCGCGATTTCTGGTGGCCAAAAAAAGCTGCTGGAACTGGGCCGCACGATGATGGTGGATGCAAAAATCGTGTTTCTAGACGAGGTGGGTGCAGGCGTTAACCGCACGCTGTTGAACACGATCGGCGATGCGATCATCCGCCTGAACAAAGAGCGCGGATATACATTCTGCGTCATTGAACATGACATGGATTTCATCGGGCGGCTTTGTGACCCTGTGATCGTGATGGCCGAAGGGCGCGTTTTGGCCGAAGGCACATTGGACGAGATCAAAGCCAATGACGATGTGATTGAGGCCTATCTTGGGACAGGTCTAAAAAATAAGGACAAGATCGGGGCATGAGCGAGACATCACCCTTTTTGATCGGCGAGGCGATGACGGGCGGATATGGCAAAGGGGCCGATATCCTGCACAGCTGCACCATCGCGGTCGAGCGCGGCGAGATCGCCGTCATTGTGGGCCCTAATGGCGCGGGCAAATCGACCGCCATGAAGGCGGTCTTTGGCATGCTGTCGCTGCGCGAGGGGCGTGTTGTGTTGGATGGGGATGATATCACCGCACTTTCGCCGCAAGATCGCGTTGTGCGCGGGATGGGGTTTGTGCCGCAAACCAATAACATCTTCACCTCTATGACGGTCGAGGAAAATTTGGAAATGGGTGCCTATATCCGCCGCGATGATTTCCGCGACACGATGGATCAGGTCTATAGCCTCTTTCCAATCCTAAAAGACAAACGCCGCCAAGCGGCGGGCGAATTATCGGGGGGTCAGCGTCAACAAGTGGCCGTGGGGCGCGCGCTGATGACCAAGCCGAAAGTGTTGATGTTGGATGAGCCGACCGCAGGTGTCTCGCCCATTGTTATGGACGAGTTATTTGACCGCATCATCGAAGTGTCCCGCACGGGCATCCCCATTTTGATGGTCGAACAAAACGCGCGTCAGGCGTTGGAAATCGCGGATAAGGGCTTTGTTTTGGTGCAAGGGCGCAACGCCCATACAGGCACGGGCAAAGAGCTTTTGGCAGATGCGGATGTGCGCCGCTCCTTCTTGGGGGGTTGAGGAATGGATTTTCTAAACGCAATTGTCGCTTTGTTGAATTTCGTGATTGTGCCTGCCACCGCCTATGGCGCGCAATTGGCGCTTGGTGCGCTTGGGGTGACGTTGATTTACGGCATCTTGCGCTTTTCCAATTTCGCGCATGGTGACACGATGGCCTTTGGCACGATGATCACCATTCTGGCCACATGGGGCCTGCAATCTTTAGGCGTCACGGCGGGGCCCTTGCCAACCGCCCTTATCGCCTTGCCCCTTGGCATCGCTGCCACAGCCGCCTTGGTGGTCGGCACGGATAAGATGGTCTATCGCTTTTATCGCCAAACCAAAGCCAAGCCTGTGATCTTTGTGATTGCCTCAATTGGCGTGATGTTCGTGATGAACGGGATCGTGCGCTTTATCATCGGGGTTGATGATCAAAACTTCGCCGATGGGGCAAGGTTCCTGATCTCTGCTCGTGATTTCAAAGACATGACAGGCCTTGACGAAGGGCTTGCCATCCGTTCGACCCAAGCGATCACGGTGATCGTGGCGATTTTGGCGGTGGTGGCCCTGTTTTGGTTCTTGAACAAAACCCGCACGGGCAAATCCATGCGCGCGTTTTCCGATAACGAAGATTTGGCACTGCTCTCAGGCATCAACCCTGAACGCGTTGTGATGATCACATGGTTGATTGTGGCGGCTTTGGCGACCACGGCGGGCGTGCTTTATGGTCTCGACAAAAGCTTTAAGCCCTTTACCTATTTCCAACTGCTCTTGCCCATATTTGCCGCCGCGATTGTGGGCGGGCTTGGCAATCCTCTGGGAGCAATTTTGGGGGGCTTCCTGATCGCCTATTCCGAAATCGCGGTCACCTATGCCTTCCGTAAGGTGGTTGGATATATCGGCCCCGAAGGCTGGAGCCCCGAAGGAATGCTGCAGCTTCTATCGACCGATTATAAATTTGCCGTCAGCTTTACGATCCTTCTGATCGTGCTTCTGTTTAAACCCACAGGGATCATGAAAGGAAAATCGGTATGAACCTGACACTGGATCGCAAGGCGGCAGTTCTCTTTGCGTTGGTGGCTGTGCTTTATATCGGCACAGGCTTTGTTCAATCATGGAACACCGCGCTGTCTATTCTGAACATGGGCCTGATCTCGGCCATCATGGCGCTTGGTGTGAATATCCAATGGGGCTATGCGGGCCTCTTTAACGTGGGCGTCATGGGCTTCACCGCGCTTGGCGGTTTGGCGGCTGTTTTGGTGGCCTCTGATCCTGTTGAGGGGGCATGGGGGGCCACAGGCGGATGGCAAATCTTGCTTGCCCTGTTGATGGGCGGCGCAACCATTGCCGCCGCAATTGCGCTATGGGGCAAGATGAAAGGTCACAAACTGCGCGGCCTTGCGATGGCGGGCTTGTTAATTGCGGGCTTTTTCATCTTCCGCGCGGTGTTTGACCCTGCCGTGGCCACGGTTGAGGCCATTGACCCTGCCTTGACGGGCAATATCGGGGGCCTTGGTTTGCCCATCATTTTGGCATGGCCTGTGGGTGGGCTGCTTGCCGCAGGGGCCGCATGGATCATCGGGAAAACTGCGCTTGGTCTGCGGTCGGATTATCTGGCGATTGCCACTTTGGGTGTGGCTGAGATCATCATCTACATCCTGAAAAACGAAGATTGGTTGGCGCGCGGCGTGAAAAACGTCATCGGCCTGCCCCGCCCTGTGCCTTACGAGGTTGACCTACAAGCCAACCAAGCCTTTGTTGGCGCGATGCAAGGATTAGGCGCTGACCCTGTCACCGCCTCCTCCATCACGGTCAAGCTGGCCTATGCGGTGTTATTCTCAATCGTTCTGATTGCCCTGATCTGGCTGACACAGCGCGCGCTCAACTCGCCTTGGGGGCGGATGATCCGCGCCATTCGCGACAACGAAGTTTCTGCCGCCGCGATGGGAAAAAATGTCACCGCGCGGCATTTGCAGATTTTCATCCTTGGCTCGGCCGTTTGTGGCCTTGCGGGCGCAATGATGACCACGTTGGACAGCCAACTTGTGCCAAGCACCTATCAACCGCTGCGCTTTACCTTCTTGATCTGGGTGATGGTGATTGTGGGCGGATCAGGCAACAATATCGGCGCGGTCTTGGGCGGCTTCTTGATCTGGTGGTTCTGGATTCAGGTGGAACCTTTGGGTCTGTTGCTGTTGCAGGGGATCACGGCGGGCATGGCCGAAGGATGGCTGAAAGATCACCTTATGGATGCCGCCGCGCACATGCGCCTTTTGACCATGGGTCTTATCCTGCTTTTGGTCTTACGCTTCAGCCCGCGGGGCCTGTTGCCAGAACGCTGAAAAAACAGCGCCCGCGAAGCGAAGGGTTCCCCTTGGGCTGCGCGGGCGCATCAAAACCACGCGTCAAAGCTGAGGTTCAGGTAACTCGGCGAGGATCTCATCAATGCGATCTGCCAAGGCCGCATCAATCGCGGCAATCGCCTCATCGGTGATATCAATATCATCTCGGGCAAAGATCACAGCGCGGCGATCCATCAGCACCTCAGCCCCGCTGCGCTGCACCAGATCAATAAGAATTGGCCCCATGATCTCAAGGAACCGCTGTCGCGCCGCTTCCGCATAGGCGCCAAGCGCGCGGTTTTTCGCGTCTTGCTCACTGCGGATTTCAACGACACGGGCGTCAAATTCAGCAGCACGCAGACGAAAATCCTCGATGCTGAGGCTGCTGCGCAATTCGGTTAACCGTTGTTCTTCTTGGGTCAGAACATCTTCAATCTCACGGTTCTGTGCCGAAAGATCACGCCCCACGCGATCAATCACCCCCCCGACTGCCTGACCAAAGACCGACCCAGAAAACAGACGATCTTGATCAATCAGCAACACCTGTGCGGGTGCTTGCGGGGGTTGAACGCTGATATCCTGCGCCCTCACCCCTGCCCCATAGATGGCAAGCACGAGGGCACATCCACCCACGCGCAGCCAAGCGCGCAACGGCATCAGAAGCGCGCCTCAACCGTAAAGTCGAAGTTGCGGGTGCGGTCATAGGATTCATTCGAGACAGGGCGCGAGAAGTTAAACCGCAGCGGGCCGATTTGCGTATCCCAGAAGATTGAGAAGCCAACCGTGCTGCGCAGATAGCTGTCATCGTCAACGAGGTTGCCACCTGTGCCCAAGACGTCATCCAAGCCCCACAGCGTGCCAACGTCATAAAAGACGCCGCCTGAAATGCCATATTCGGCGGGCACCCCGATGGGGAAGCCTGCCTCAAAGCGCGCAACGGCGAATTGGTTGCCGCCAAGCGCGTCTTGGTTCGCAGAATTGCGATCCCGTGGCCCGATCCCGCCTGCATCAAAACCACGCATTTGGCGCGACCCGAGGAAGAAACGATCCGTAACGCGGCTATTGCCATCAAGCATATTCACCGAGCCAAGCTCGAACGCGGCACGCAACGAAACCTCTTCACGGAAGGCCGTTGTTTCCCCCTGCACAAGCGCGGTGGTGCGCAGGAATTGGTCGTCACCCAATCCCCCCAATTCAGCATTGGCGCGCACCAATACGCCCGAAGTTGGGTCAAGCCCCACGCCGCGCGTGTCGTAAATATAGCCCAGACCGATGGAGCTGCTGTCATAGCTGCCCGCCTCGCGCCGCAGAATATCCGATGATGTGGTCGGAACATTGGTCAATTCTGACTGCGCAATCCGCAAAGAGGGGCGCAAACGTCCGAATTCACTGATAGGGAATTCCAACGCACCGCTGACACCCACTTCGTTGGTGTTATAAGTCGCATTTTGTTGGTCGGTCGAACTGCTGAAAACCGACAGAGCCAATTCCAAATCACGGCGCAAATAGGCGGGTTCGATGAAATTCGCCTGCAAGGAACGCGAGCCAGATGTGGTATCAAAGGCCAGACCCACGGTCTGACCCCGCCCGCGCCAATTGCGTTCGTTAAACTGAACCGCAAGCCCGGTGCCAACATCGGTCGAATAATTGACCGAGAAGCCAAGCGTGCCTGTTGGCGTTTCTTCGACATTCACATCCACGATCACCTGATCGCTGCCAGTGCCTTCGCGCGCATTCACGTCAACATTTGAAAAGAAATTCAGCGCACGGATCCGTTCCGCCGCTTGGCGAATTTCGCGTGGATCAAACGGATCCCCTTCGACCATATCGAATTGACGCCGCACAACGCGGTCAAGCGTGGTTGCGTTGCCCTCAATATCAATCCGCTCTACGAAAACACGCGGGCCGCGGACAATGGCAAATTCCACATCCAAGGTGAGATCTTCGTCATTTCGGGTAATCCGCGGCTCAACACGGATGAAGCGCAACCCCTGCTCGGTCGCCAGATTTTCAAGCCGCGAAATCGTGCGATCCACCAGACGCGGAGAATAGGTTACACCCTCGTCTAGGCCAATTGCGGCTTGGAATTCTTCGACATTCACTTCGGGCAAATCACTGCTTGCGGTTAATGCACCGAAGGAAAAGCTTTGTCCTTCAACAATGTTAAAGGTCACAAAGAACCCGTCCCGCGCACGGGCAAGTTCCGATGTGACAGATTGCACTTCAAAATCAACATAACCGCGATCACGATAGAAATCGGTCAAAAGCTGTTGATCAAAGGCCAGTCGATCCGCCACGAATGTATCGCGGCTGATAATCGCGCGGAAAAACCCCGCTTGGGTGGATTGCAGAACACGGCGCAAACGGCGGTCTGAAAAGGCGCGGTTGCCGACAAAGGTGATGCTTTCGGTTTCCACCACGCGGCCTTCGGCAATCTCAAAGGCCAGATCAACGCGGTTGTCGCTGCGGCGGATGATCTGCGGGGTCACCGTTGCACTCAGGCGGCCTGTCTGGCGATAGGCATCCACGATGGCCTGTGCATCGGCCTCGGCGATGGCGGGACTGTAGACGCGGCGCGGTTGTGATGTCAGCAAAGATGATAGCGCATCATCATCAAGAAGATCATTTCCCTCGATGCTGATCTCGTTGATCGTAGGGTATTCTTGCAACTCGATAAACACCGTGTTGCCCTCTAGGCGCAGATCAACTGTTTCAAACAGACCTGTATCCTGCAGGCGGCGCAAGGCATCATTGGCTTGGCCTGCTGTGATTGTGCCGCCGGGCGCGATGCCTGCATATGAGAGGATCGTTGCCTCCTCGATGCGGATATTTCCGTCAATGACAATCGCGTCCAGCGCAATATCCTGCGCAACCGCAAGCCCTGAAAGGGCCATCCCCATCGCCAAAACCGAGGCTGTCATCAGCCCGCTGCGATATTTGCGATTGTTTGATTTACGCGACATTCTGCGCCCGCCTTTTTTGCTTTAGCAAATCCTAAAGCATCCCTAGCGATTGCAGGGGGCAATGTCAAAAAAATGCGCGCAAAAACGGGCGAAACTTACGCCCTTTTCAGCCTCTTGGTGTTAGCTATGCACAATCGGTGCAAGCATCACCGCAAAACCCAAAGCCAAAACAACGATACTGGGGCCAAGGATACGATCCCCAAGAATCGCCGACAGATAGCTGAGACGCGGCAATTGGCGCTGTAAAAATTTCATCGGTCTTTGATCCCCGAATATGTGAAACACATATCAGCGGATACCAAAACACTTGGGCAGAATTGGGGCGAATTCAGGGGAATTCAGCGGCCCGCCTTAGGGGCAGAGCAGAACATCATTGAATACCGCGAACACCATCAACCCCATGATCAGGGTCAACCCAACCGTCATAAAAACACGCATGAACATTTCAGGCGGTTTGCGTCCTGCAACGGCCTCAAAGGCATAAAGCATCAGATGCCCACCATCCAGAATTGGGATCGGAAAAAGGTTCATCAAACCAACCGCGGTAGAGAGAATCGCAATCAACCAGATAAAGCTTGCAATCCCTTGCGCGGCGGCAGCACCTGAGGTTTCCGCAATTCCCACTGGGCCTTGCAGATTACAGGTCGAAATCACCCCCGTGATCATATGCCAAAGCCCCGATAGCGATGAGGTGATGATGAACCCTGTTTGCGACACCCCATAGGAGAGCGCGGCCAATGGCCCCACGGCCTCGGTTTGCGGCACAAAGAGCATACCCCCCGTGACGCCGATCAGGTAACGCGTTTCAAACCCACCCGATGCGACAGGCAAATCGGTGCGCTGTGGCGACAGGGTCACAGCGATTTCCTGCCCCTCTTGGGTGCCATTTGCCCGCCAAAGCGTCAAATCAATCGGCGCACCCTCGGCCTGATCAACCGCCGCGCGGAGTTGGGAAAAGCTCCAAATATCCGCGCCATTCACGGCCAAAATCACATCGCCCTCGCGCAAGCCCGCCTCCATGGCCGCCGATTGCGGCTGAACGCCATCAACGACAGGCGGCAGCGGCGCTGAGGCCTCGACCAAAATAGCGCGATCATCGCGCAGCACTTCATAGCTCACACGCGGACGAGGCGGCAGGTCAGAGGCGATTTGCAAAAGCGCCGCAAAACTTTCGATCTCCTGCCCCTCAAGCGCAAGGATCAGATCCCCCGCCTCAAGCGATTGATAGACGGGCGGCAGGTCGCGCGGCGCCCCAACACGGGGCTCATCCGTTGCTTGACCCGAGACCAAGACCACGCCTGCGAAAATCGCAATGGAAAGGATAAAATTGAACAACGGCCCTGCCACAACCGTGGCCGCGCGGGCCCAAAGGGGCGCGCCATGCATCGTATTACGCGCAGGCGTAACCGCCGCATCCGCCCCAACAGAGGCGGCATTCGCATCGCCTGCAAATTTGACATAACCGCCAAACGGCAAAGCCGCAATTTGCCATTGCGTGCCCCGCCGATCTTTACGGGAGAACAGGACAGGCCCAAACCCAATAGAAAACACATCCGCACGGATGCCAGACCACCGCCCGACAATGTAGTGACCATATTCATGGATCGCTACGATGATTGAAATCGCCGCGATAAAGGCCAACATGGTAAAGGCAAAACTGCCGAATTGGGGGAGGAAATCCATCACTTGCCCTGTATTTTATGTCTTTTTGATCCGCGCAGAAATCACTGACCGCGCCCGCACCCTTGCGAGATGGTTCATCGCGAGAACATCTGCAAGGGTTTCAAGCGGATTTGACAGGTTTAATTCCTTGGAAAGCGCGGCAAGCGTCTCTTCAACCACTGCGGCCATATCCATAAATCCAATCTCGCGCGCCAAAAACGCGTCAAGTGCCACTTCTTTGGCGGCGTTGAAGGCGGCCCCAGCCCCCCCGCGCATCTCCATCACATCGCGGGCAAGGCGCAAGGCAGGGAAACGCGCCAAATCTGGCGCCTCGAATTGCAGTTGCGCAATCTGCGCCAGATCAAGCCGCGCGACAGGAAGATCCTGACGCTTTGGCCAATATAAGGCATAGCCAATCGCATGGCGCATATCTGGCGGGCCAAGATGGGCCATCAACGCACCATCGCGAAACCCCACCAAAGCATGGATTAAGGATTGCGGGTGGATGATGGTCTCTATCTGCGCAGGCACGATCCCAAAATATTCCCGCGTTTCAATGAGTTCCAGCGCCTTGTTAAACATTGACGCGCTGTCGATTGTAATCCGTTGCCCCATATCCCAATTCGGATGCGCCCCCGCATCTTCGGGTGTTGCATGGGCCAATTTCTCAATCGGCCAATGCCGCAAACCGCCGCCTGAAGCGGTAATGATCACGCGCTCAACCTCGGCAACATCTTCGCCGACAAGGGCTTGAAATACGGCGGAATGTTCGCTGTCTACGGGCAAGATCCGTGCGCCATGGGATGCGGCCGTTGCCAAAAGCAATTGCCCCGCCGCAACCAAGCTTTCCTTATTTGCCAAGGCCAGCGTTGCGCCTTGTTCAAGTGCCGCAAATCCCGGCGCGATGCCCGCAGCCCCAACAATGGCCGACATGACCCAATCGGCAGGGCGCGATGCGGCCTCGATCAACGCGGCCTCGCCTGCGGCGGCCTCAACCCCCGTCCCTGCAAGCGCAGATTTCAGATCAGGAAGCCGATCTTCATAGGCGGTTACCGCAATTTCGGCACGATGTGCGATGGCATCCCGCGCCAATTGGTCAATATTGCCCCCCCCCGAAAGCGCCACAACCCGATAGGCATCAGGGGCGCGCGCGATTAAATCGAGGGTGTTCTGCCCGATGGAGCCAGTGGCCCCAAAAATACTGACACGGCGCATCTGAGCAATTTTCCCTTATTGCGGTGGGAAGCTTGTTAAGCTTTCAACCAAGAGTAGCAAAGCCGCAGCGCCAATCATACCGTCAAAACGATCGAAAACCCCGCCATGTCCGGGCAATAATCGCGAGCTGTCCTTGACCCCCACATGACGCTTGATGGCGCTTTCCGCCAAATCGCCCATCTGGCTGGCAAAGGCCAAAGCAACTGAAATTGCAATAATCCCTGCGCCTGCTTCTGTTTGGGTCATATAGGCAACCCCAACACAGCCCGCGCCAATCCAGCCTGCAATCGTTCCAGACCATGTTTTCTTTGGGCTAACACGCGGCCAAAACTTTGGCCCGCCCACAACGCGGCCAACGAGATAGCCCGCAATATCGGTCACAACCACAACCAAAACGAGCCATGTCATCCAGACAAAGCCAAAGGTCTCGCGATGTGCCAAAAGGCCGTAAGCGGCAAAGCTGATCAACAGCGCGAAGGGCATATATTTCTCGCGCCGCTCTTGCAGCAAAACAAGGCCAAGAAAGACAGGCAAAAACAAAATAGGCAGCGCATAGGCGGGTAGCAGACTATGGGCGGCATAAAGACAGGCAATCATCCCTGCCCCAAGCCCCGCCGAGCGCATCAACGAGCCGCCCAACATCACGGCCAATTCCCAGATCAAAATCCCTGCGATCAGGAAAATCATGCCAACATAAACGGGGCCACCCAACCAAACCGCATAAAGACCCGTCACAGCCATCAAAAGCCCTGTGATCATACGCGGCCAGAAATCAGAAAACAGGCTTTGGGGTTGATCGCTCACGCAGTGACCCCACCAAAACGGCGCTCGCGCAGACCATAGCGGGCGAGAATTTCTGCAAATTCTTGGGCGGTGAAATCAGGCCAAAGCGTATTGACGAATTCATATTCAGAATAGGCCGATTGCCACAAAAGAAAATTCGAAATGCGCGCCTCGCCCGATGTGCGGATCACCAGATCAGGATCAGGCAACACATAGGTGTCGAGATATTTGGGGAAGGTTTCGTCATCAATATCAGCGGGTTTGATTTTCCCCGCGGCCACATCATGGGCCAAACGCTTGGCGGCGCGGCTCACCTCATCGCGGCCGCCATAATTCAAGGCAACCGTCAAATGCAGCTTGTCATTTTCAGCGGTCATCAATTCGAGATTGTCCATCATCTCGACCAAGGACGGCTCAAGGCGCACGCGATCCCCGATGAAACGCACCCGCACCCCTGCCTTGATCAAGGCCTTGGTTTCACTGGTCAGATACCGCCGAAACAGCCGCATGAGGCCCGCAACTTCTGTTTGGGTGCGTTTCCAGTTTTCGGTCGAAAAGGCGAAAATCGTCAGGTATTTCACACCTAGATCAGGGCAGGCCCGCGCGATTTCCTTGACCCGCGCAGCGCCCGCATGATGGCCAACAAGACGCGGGCGGCCGCGCATCTTTGCCCAACGACCATTGCCATCCATGATAATGGCGACATGGGCAGGATTGCTTCGGCTCATCCGCGTATCCCCTTTTTTGCTTTGCCTAGACCTGCATAATCTCGGCTTGCTTGCCCTCAAGCGCCGCGTCAACTTTGGCGATAAAACTATCGGTCAACTGTTGCACTTCGGCCTCCCAGAATTTCTGGTCATCCTCACTCAGGCCCGTTGATTTGGCTTTTTTGATCTGATCCATCCCGTCACGGCGCAAATTGCGCACGGCCACACGGGCATGTTCGGCATATTGCGCAGCGACTTTGGTCAATTCGCGGCGGCGTTCTTCGTTCAATTCGGGGATCGGCAGCATGATGATCGTGCCGTTGAGTTGCGGGTTAATACCCAAGCCCGATTCACGAATGGCTTTTTCCACCTTACCGACCATTGCCTTGTCCCACACATTGATGGTGACCATGCGCGGCTCTGGCACGTTTACGGTGCCCACCTGATTGATTGGGGTCATCTGGCCATATGCCTCGACCATCACAGGTTCGAGCATCGTGGCGGAGGCGCGGCCTGTGCGCAGAGAGGCGAATTCCGTTTTCAGGGCGGAAATTGCGCCCTCCATCCGGCGGGTCAGATCATCTAGATCAAGTTCGAATTCATCTGCTGACATTGCCTCACTCCTCGCTTGTCAGGTCGCTTTGGCCCCATATAACCTGCGGGGCTGCCTGTTTCTATGGCTTTAGCGCACTTTTGTATAGGTTCCCTGCCCCGACAAAATCCCCCGAAATCCACCTGGCTCATCAAGGCTAAAGACAATGATCGGGGTGTCGTTTTCGCGCGCAAGCGCGATGGCCGAGGCATCCATGACGCCAAGATGCTGTGCGAGAACCTCATCATAGCTGATCTCGTCAAAGCGTTTCGCATCGGCGTGTTTTTTGGGATCTTTATCATAGACCCCGTCCACCTTGGTGCCCTTAAAGATTGCATCACAATGCATCTCATTGGCACGCAATGTGGCGGCTGTATCTGTTGTGAAATAAGGGTTTCCTGTGCCTGCCGCAAAAATACAGACGCGCTTTTTCTCCAAATGGCGCACTGCACGGCGGCGGATATAAGGCTCGCAGACCTGATCCATCGGAATGGCCGAGATCACGCGGGTAAAGACCCCAAGCCCCTCAAGCGCGCTTTGCATCGCAAGCGCGTTCATCACCGTGGCCAGCATCCCCATATAATCGGCTGTGGTGCGCTCCATCCCCTGCGCGCTGCCTTGCAAGCCGCGAAAGATATTGCCGCCACCAATGACCATGCAAATTTCCACCCCCAGATCATGCACCGATTTTACCTCGCGCGCGATCCGCTCGACTGTAGGCGGATTGAGGCCAAAGCCCTTATCGCCCATCAAGGCCTCGCCCGAAATTTTCAGCATGACGCGTTTATAGGTTGTTTTGGGGGTGGCATCGCTTGCGGCCATGATATCCTCGTTCAAACGGGTGACAGGCCGCAGATCGGGCCAAAGCCACCAATGGGTGATTGAGCTTAGCGCATCATCGTCTAAAATGCGGATCACTTCAACGGTCGCGCCTGCCCTAGCGACTAAATATGCCAAAGCACGCCCAAGCGAAACCAGATATTGCTAGGCGCGCCGCAAAAGATCAGGAAAAAAGGCACGGCATTGGACGCTCTTAATTTGGAATTCGCAAAAGACATTGCGCCTGATCGTCCGATCCTGATTGCGGGGGCCACGGCCAGCGGGAAATCTGCGCTTGCCCTTGCCTTGGCTGACAGGTGGGGTGGGCAAATCATCAATGCAGACGCGCTGCAAGTCTATGACGGATGGCGCCTCCTGACCGCCCGCCCCAGTGCCGCGGACGAGGAGAGATGCCCGCATCATCTCTATGGGCATGTGCCGTTTTTGGGCGATTATTCCGTGGGGGCATGGCTGCGCGATCTTGCGCCGCTGCTGCGGACAGGGCCGCGCCCCATTATCGTGGGGGGCACAGGGCTTTATTTTCGTGCGCTAACCGAAGGTTTGGCCGAAATCCCGCTCGTGCCAAAGGCCGTGCGCATCGTGGCCGATGAACAAAGCCATGCCGCCCTTTTGGCCGATTTAGAGCAATCCGACCCCGTGATTTATGCAAAGATTGACCGACAAAACCGCGCCCGCGTTCAGCGCGCTTGGGAGGTGTGGCGCGCCACAGGCAAACCTCTCTCGCAATGGCAGGCTGAAACGCCCGCCCCCCTCCTGCCTCTGGATCATGTGGCGGCGTTCAAACTCATGGCGGATCGAGATTGGCTCAATGACCGCATCGCCCGCCGTTTCCATACAATGATAAAAGAGGGCGCATTGGATGAGGCGCGGGCCGCCTTGCCCCATTGGGATCAGGTGCAAGGCGCGGCCAAAGCCATCGGCGCACCTGAATTGATCGCCCACCTTCGTGGTGACATTTCGCTTGAGACAGCCATAGAGGCCGCCATTATCGCCTCGCGCCAATATGCAAAAAGGCAACGGACGTGGCTGCGCGCGCAGTCCACAGGATGGACAGATCTATATATTCCTGTCTAAATTTTAGGTGCCTATAAATTTGGGGATATAGGCACGAATCGGATAGGGGATAATGTCGGATCAGCAAGAGGTGGGCCCTACCAACGCGCCCGCCTATGCCGCACGAACGATTGGTCAAATTCGACTTCATGGCGCTTGGCGGCATGAATTGGCGCATCACTGCCCCAAATCGCGCTTGTTTTGGCTGACGCGCGGCACAACCCGCATCACGGCGGATTTGCACCCGATCATGGCCACAGGCCCCAAGATGTTATTTATTCCAGCCTCAATGCTGTTATCCATTGAATTGCCCACGCAATTACAAGGCCATGTGGCCTATTTTCCCAATCTTGCCGATTTGGAATTGCCGTAAACATCCCTTTGCCTCACCCCCAGTTCCGCCGAAGCGCAGGTGGAGTTGACGAGCCTAATTGAGCGGATGGCGCGGCTAGAAGATCAAGACACCCCTTCAGCGAGACGTATGAAACGGGGGTATGGTCTGCTGCTCTCAGCGATGCTTGAGCGTGAAAGACTCATTTCCAGCCAACGTGACCGCGATGCCACCCACAGATTGCGCACCCAAATCAAAAAGCCCAGCAAATCGGCGCAGCTCCT
>ENA-OUOG01000590-OUOG01000590.1-marine-metagenome-genome-assembly--contig:-NODE-590-length-47082-cov-5.012977_pt1 | contig 47082 bp, 47 predicted proteins | sample MGYA00248635_ERZ508505 | MGnify/ENA primary metagenome ERZ508505 (study PRJEB26176, sample SAMN06267871) | marine metagenome | isolation source: Saanich Inlet, British Columbia, Canada | place: Pacific...
AGTTAAATTTCCGTTTTCGTTGATTATAAAAAATGCTTCTACCAGTTTTGGTTCTGAAAGATTTAAATCTTTAGATAAATTCAAGTTAAACTCTCGTTCAATAAATGTCGACACTTTATTATTAAAACATTCTCTTGTTTCTTCTATCGATAGTTCTTCACAACCAATATAAACTGGGACAATTTCTACATCCTTTAATATCATACTATTGTCAGTAGTATAAGTTGCTAAACCGTCATCATGTGACACAATGCTACATAAACTTAATAAAGCCTGTTCCTCTACTTCTGTCATATTCCCTTGTGCCATCACTTGTTCCTGAACAGCATTTATCTTCATTATTAATTCACTTTCTGTGTTTATCGAAGCGCTAGGTGAATCCTTGCAAGAAATACATAAGAAACCTAAAGAGATGATTGAAATATATACTAAATTTTGTGTGCTTTTTCTTCTTTTCATACTGAATTTCATAATTTTATTTTTTTGCCAAAGTGTTAGGGCTATGTTTTTAAATTTTCTCATAATATTAAATTTAAAGCTAAAATATTCATAATTTGGGTTTGAAAAATGGGAAAAGCGATATATGACAGGATTATATATTGAATCAACAATTTTGTGTTGTTGAATTACAAGTAAAATGTCAATTGAGACATGATTTTATTCTGACTAACATACTAAATGGTTTTGAGTTTCTGCGGAGCTTGTTGCCAATGCCATGATAAAAAAGCATTTAATGTTTTTTATCAGATGTAAACGAAGTTAATTTAAAAAAACTAAAAAGTCAAATCATCTACTTTATTAATACTTTGAGCTAAAATTTATTTTGTTTAAAAATTTTAACTAAACTTTAAACAAAATTTAAGAGTATTACATAATTTCCTATCTAAATTTGTACAAACTTAAAAATTAAATTTATGAAAACTAAAAATGTATTATTAGCTTTTGCAGTTGTAGGTCTAGTAGGATTTACTTCTTGTAAAGAAGAACAAAAAGAAGTAGAAACTGTAACAGAAGAAGTTGCACAAAATGTTGAACAAGTTGTAGAAGAAGTGCAAGATACACCTAACATAGTAGGTGTGGCTGCAGGAAACGATAGCTTTTCTACACTAGTAGCAGCAGTTAAAGCGGCAGAATTAGTAGAAACTTTAAGTAGTGAAGGACCATTTACTGTATTTGCTCCAACAAACGATGCTTTTAACGCCTTACCAGAAGGAACAGTACCAACTTTATTGGAAGCAGAAAACAAAGGGAAATTAACTTCTATTTTAACTTATCATGTTGTTTCTGGAAACTTTGATGCTGCGTCTGTTATACAAGCAGTTAAAGATAATAATGGAACATTTACTGTTAAAACTGTACAAGGTCAAGACCTAAGTATTATGGTTGTAGATGGTAAAGTAATGTTACAAGACGCTAACGGAAACAAATCTACAGTAGTTATTGCAGATGTTAAAGCGTCGAATGGAACTATACACGCTATAGATTCTGTTATAATGCCTAAAGAATAATATTAGTAATTTTTTATTGGTTAGTTATTAATATTCTTAAATGCTTGAGTCGAAAGATTCAAGCATTTTTTTTCATATGTATTCCTTACTTTTGCTGTAATGCAAAACACACTTCAAAACCACATTCCAGAAGAAGCCATACAAAAAGTCATGCAACTTTTAGAACATGATGATTTATTGGTTTTAATAAAAAACGAGCGTAAAACCAGACATGGTGATTATAGAAAATTACCAAATGGTAAACACCAAATTACCATAAACAATAACCTTAATAAATATCGTTTTTTAATTACGCTTATACATGAAATTGCGCATTTTGAAGCTTATAAAAATTATGGTAAGTATATAAAACCGCATGGTTTAGAATGGAAACGTACTTTTCAACACCTCATGTTGCCATTTATAAATCCAGACGTATTTCCATTAAAGGTTTTACCATTAATAGCAAAGCATTTTAAAAACCCAAAAGCATCTAGCGATACAGATTCAAATTTAGCAATGGCTTTAAAACAGTTTGATTTACACAACAATAAAACATATATTTTTGAAGTACCAATAGGTACTGTTTTTAAATTCAGAAATAGAAAGACTTTTAAAAAAGTAAAAAAACGCGTAAAACGTTTTGAATGTGTTGAAATTAGTACAGGAAAAGTGTATCTTTTCAGTCCTAATGCTGAGATTGAGCTAGTACCTTCTTTAGAAGTGGTCTCAAATTAAAATTAGTGAGAATAATAGAAACAGTAAGCAATTTACATTCGCAAATTCATGGCAAAGAAAATTAATAGGAATAAAAATTATTATGCTATTTTAATGGCTGGAGGAGTAGGATCAAGGTTTTGGCCAGTTAGTACTCAAGAGTTCCCAAAGCAGTTTCACGACATGTTGGGAACAGGAGACACGCTTATTCAAAAAACGTTTCATCGTCTAGCAACACTAATTCCTAAAGAGAATATTTTTATTTTAACAAATGAGCGTTATAACGATTTGGTTTTCGAGCAGCTTCCAGAAGTCACTAAAAGACAAGTGGTTTTAGAACCAGCCATGCGTAATACTGCACCTTGTATTCTTTATGCTTCATTAAAAATACAGAAAGAAAATAAAGATGCTGTTATGCTTGTAGCACCAAGTGACCATTGGATTGAAGACGAGCTTGCTTTTGCAGAAAATGTACAACAAGCTTTTAATTTTTGCGAGAATAATAATGCCTTAATGACTTTAGGTATTACACCAACTTTTCCTAACACAGGTTATGGTTATATTGAATACAAAAAAGAGTCAACAGATGCTATTAAAGCAGTAAGTCAATTTCGCGAAAAACCAAATTACGAAACCGCAAAAAGTTTTATTTCACAAGGTAATTTTTTGTGGAATGCAGGTATTTTTATGTGGAGTGCCAAAACTGTAATTGAAGCTTTTAAAAACAGTCAACCAAAATTGTTTTCACTTTTTGAAAAAGGAATAGCAGCTTATAATACAGCGTTTGAAGACGATTTTATAAGAGACAATTATGGCAATGCCGAAAATATTTCTGTTGATTATGCCATAATGGAAAAATCAAAAAACGTTTTTGTGTTACCAGCTTCTTTCGATTGGAATGACCTTGGAACTTGGGGAAGCCTGTACGACAAGTTAGATAAAGATAGTAACGATAATGCCATTGTAAACTCACAGATATTAGCCGAAGATGCTTCTGGTAATATGATAAGAACCAAAGCAAATAAAGTAGTTGTGATCGATGGCTTGCAAAATTATATTATTGTAGATAAGGAGGATGTTTTACTTATCTTTCCAAAGGCAAAAGAACAAGATATTAAAAAAGTATTACAAAAAGTTAAAGACCAGTTTGGCGAACATTTAGGATAATTTATGAGCGACGAAAGTAAATTTAATTTTGCTGAAGATTCAGCAAAAAATGATGCAGCTAAGGCAGATGCTGCTAAAAAAGATGAAGCTGTACAACAGTCTAAAGACGCAGTAAAAAAAGAAGCTAAAACATTTTTTCAAAGTATAAAGCTTTTTTTTAATGAACTACTAGATTTTAGAGACGATACAGATAGAGATGCAACAATAGATGCAATAAAGGTAGATATACCTTTTAAAGGTGCAACCGCATGGATATTAATATGTTCTATAATGGTTGCTTCTGTAGGTTTAAATGCAGATTCTACAGCAGTTGTAATTGGTGCCATGTTAATTTCTCCTTTAATGGGACCTATTTTAGGAATTGGATTGTCGATTGCAATAAATGACATTGATACTTTAAAAAAATCATTAATAAACTTAGCAACAATGATTGTGTTGAGTTTGTTAACAGCGTATTTGTTTTTTAAGTTTTTTCCAACAGCAGATTTAATGACTAATGAGCTTTTTGGACGAACAAAACCAGACCTTAGAGATGTACTTATAGCCTTTTTTGGTGGTGCAGCTTTAATTATTGCACGAACAAAAAAAGGGACAATTGCTTCTGTTATTTTTGGTGTTGCTATTGCTACAGCTTTAATGCCTCCTTTATGCACAGCAGGTTATGGTTTGGCTCATGATTTTGATATTTTCTTAGGAGCAATGAATTTGTTTACCATTAACACTATATTCATCGCTTTAGCCACTTTTATAGTGTTAAAAGTATTGCGTTTTCCAATGCTTAAATATGCAAATTCTAAAAAGAGAAAGCGTATAGCTCAACTGGCATCGCTAATTGCAATTTTAGTAATGATCTGGCCAACCATTGCTTTTCTTCATTTTATTGAAGTAAAAGGTTTGGAAAATGATTATAATAATTTTGTTAAAAGCGAAGTAGAATCTAACAATGAATTATGGTTGCAAAAAGACATACCTAATTATGAAGAAAAAACAATAGCCTTATATTTTAATGGAGAGATACCTAATGCAACAATTGCCGATTTAAATAATGAAATAAAAAAGTATGAAAAAATAAAAGATTTTAAATTAGATATAAAAGGCAACAAAAACAGAAGCTTCGATAAAATTTCTGAGGCTTACGATCGCGCCATAAAAAGTCTCGACGAAAAAGATAATATTATATTAGGTTTACAAACAGAAATAACAAATTTAAGGGAAGAATTAAAAAGTATAAACGAAAGTAAAAACACCATTTCATTTTCAAATTTATCTAAAGACGCAAAAATTAGATTTAACGATTTACAGTCTTTTGGTTATTCAAAAATGTTGGCTTCTAAAGATTTTATATCGGTGGATACAATTGATGTTGCAACAGTAAAATGGAATGCAGGAATAAGTGACAGTATAGCAAGAATTAAAGAAACAGAACTTGTGAATTGGCTTAAAATTCAGGTTAAAACTGATTCTATTATTTTAAAAAGAGACTAAAGTTATTTTAAAATATTATTTATTTTCTTTTAAAACAGCTTCTCTAACCTTTTTAAATAAATTTGAAGAGTAGACAAAGTCTGTTACAACTTTATTGTCTGTTCTAAAGATGTCGTCTTTGGTGCCTTCCCATGCTTTTATTCCATCTTTTAGAAACATAATATTGTCTCCAATTTCCATTACAGAGTTCATATCATGCGTATTTATTACAGTAGTAATTTTATACTCTTCTGTAATTTCATGAATTAAATTATCGATAACTATTGCTGTTTTAGGATCTAAACCAGAGTTTGGTTCATCGCAAAACAGGTATTTTGGGTTATTAACAATTGCACGAGCAATGGCAACACGTTTTTGCATACCACCTGACGCTTCACTAGGCATTTTTTTATGTGCATCTTCAAGGTTTACACGCTTTAATACAATATTGGCACGTTCACGCATGTCGTTTTTTGTAAGCTTGGTAAACATACGTAATGGAAACATTACGTTTTCCTCGATGGTTAAAGAATCGAAAAGCGCACTACCTTGAAATACCATCCCAATTTTTGCACGCATATCTCTTTTTTTAGCTTCACTTAAATTGGCGAAAACTTCACCATCATATTCAATACTTCCTTCTTCATAATCATATAAACCTAACAAGCATTTTAAAAACACAGATTTTCCCGAACCACTTTGCCCAATAATGAGGTTTGTTTTTCCTTGGTAGAAAGTCTGGCTAATCCCTTTTAAAATATGAGCTTCTCCAAAAGATTTATGTAATTTTTTTACTTCTATCATTAGCTTAGTAATAATTGGGTTGCAAGATAATTTATAATAATAATGGCAACACTTGTCCATACAAAAGAGGTTGTACTTGCTTCTCCAACTTCTAGTGCTCCACCTTTCATGTAATAACCATGATACGATGGAATTGTTGCTAAAACAAACGCGAATAAAAAGGTTTTAATAAATGCATAACTAATATGAAAAGGATTAAACTCTTGTTGTAAACCCGTAATAAAATCATCTGTAGAGGCATAACCACCATAAATACATGCCATTAAACCACCAATAACACCTAAAAACATAGCAATTGAGATTACAAATGGATAAAAAGCCATGGCAATTAATTTAGGAAAAACTAAGTAATTTATAGAGTTAATTCCCATAACTTCTAAGGCATCAATTTGTTCAGTAACACGCATTGTACCAATGCTTGATGTTATAAAAGAGCCTACTTTTCCTGCCATAATAATAGACATGAAGGTAGGTGCGAATTCTAATAAAATAGATTGTCTAGTTGCAAAGCCAATTAATTCTTTCGGTATTAATGGATTATCAATATTTAAAGCAGTTTGAATGGTTACCACACCTCCAACAAAAAAAGCGATAAATGCAACAATACCAAGAGAGCCAATTATTAAATCGTCTATATCTTTAAGTATAAGTTCTTTCATTACAGACCATTTCGTGGGTTTACGAAACATCTCTATAATCATTAAAAAGTATGTGCCAATATTATGTAGATACTGCATATTAGGATAAGATACGATTTAGTCAAAAAAAATAAAACTGTAAAAGTAATTACAATGCTAAAGTATAAAAATCTGCTATGTAATTGATGATATTTTTAAATTGAATTCATAGAGCTATTTAAAATAGTTTATTTTTGAGGTAAAAATATAAAGAAGACAATATGAGATTATTATTAAGCTTATTTCTTGGGCTATTCCTTTTTAATTGTAACGCGCAAAACAATATTACCCAAACTAAAACCAAAACTGAGACTGTTTTAAATGCTAATCCTAAATTAGTAGTTGGTATTGTTGTAGACCAAATGCGTTACGATTATTTAACGCGGTTTTATTCAAAATATGGAAATGGTGGTTTTAAACGCTTAATAAACGAAGGTTTTAATTGTAAAAATAACCATTACAATTATGTGCCTACTTATACTGGACCAGGACATGCTTCAATTTTTACAGGAACTTCACCTAAAAACCATGGTATAATAGCTAATTATTGGTACGATAAGTTTAGTAAAGAGAATGTGTATTGCGCTGGAGATTCTACTGTTTTAGCGGTTGGAAGTGACTCTAAAGCAGAACGTATGTCACCTCACAGAATGAAAACAACAACCTTTGCTGATGAGAATAGGTTATTTACACAAATGAGAGGAAAAACAATTGGAATCTCTATTAAAGATCGTGGATCTATTTTACCAGCTGGACATTCTGCAAATGCTGCTTATTGGTTTAGAGGTAGAGAGGAAGGTCATTTTATAACTTCTACCTATTACATGAACAGTCTTCCAAAATGGGTTAAAGATTTTAATGCATCTAAAACAGCAGAAAGCTATTTAAAAGAGTGGAATACACTTTATGATATAGACACATATACAGAAAGTGGGAGTGATTTAAATACTTTTGAAGGCGGATTTAAAGGCAAAGATAATGCAACATTTCCGTACGATTTAGCAGCATTAAAAGATAAAAATAAAGGCTTCGATATTATTAAAGCAACACCTTACGGAAATAGCATTGTTACAGATTTTGCAATAGAAGCCATTACTGCAGAGCAATTAGGAAAAGATAATTATACAGATGTTTTAACAGTTAGCTTTTCTAGTCCAGATTATGTAGGTCATAATTTTGGAGTCAATTCAAAAGAAGTAGAAGATACATATATACGCTTAGATAAAGATTTAGAGCGTTTATTCAATGCGCTAGATAAAAAAGTTGGAGTAGGAGCCTATACTTTATTTCTAACTGCAGATCATGGTGCAGTAGATGTTCCAGCATTTTTACAAACGGCAAAAATTCCTTCAGGATATTTTGATAACGCTGCATTTAAAAATCAATTGAACACCTTTTTAGTTAAGGAATTTTCAGCTTCAGATTTAATTGAAAACATTAGTAACGATCAAATATTTTTAAATAAGAATCGCTTAAAGCAATTAGACTTAGATATAGGCGATGTGCAATATGCCATAGTTAACGAAATAATTAATTATAAACATATAGATAAGGTATTCTCTTCAGAAACTATGCAAAATGCTAATTTTACAACAGGAATAAAAGCTTTATTACAAAATGGTTATCACCAAAAGCGTTCTGGTGATGTATTAATAGTTAAAAATCCTGCTGTAATAAGTTATAGTAGAAAAGGCTCTACGCATGGTTCTGGTTCTAATTTCGATACACATGTGCCATTATTGTTTTATGGAAATGGTATAAAAAGAGGCAGTACTCTAACTAAAACAGAAATTACAGATATAGCGCCAACTATCTCAGCACTTTTAGGAATTAGTTTTCCAAATGCAGCTACAGGAAATGTTATAGAATTTGTTTTGGATTAAGAAGGTTTAAACTTATCACGAATTGCATTTTCAGTCTTTAATAAAAGATATAATACACTAAACACAATTACTATAAGACTTATAATTAGTGTTTGTTTAGAAGAGAAATCGAAAGCAATAAAATTCACACTTAAAAGCATCATTATTAGTCCAATAACCGTCATTTTTTTAGCAGAATATGTTTGTGCAAAATCCCAGGCTTGTTGGTTTTTCATTGAGGATTTTGTTCTATAGCCATATAATGCGTTTATATGTTTAGGTGGGAATTTGTAGGTAAGTAAACCCATAATAAAAAAAATACTACCACAGACAGATAATGGGTTGATTAAGTTCTCAATAAGTTCCAAATGATTAAGTTTTTAATTCTGTTACTCTCTATATAGAAAGTAATTATTAACTAATTCAATATAAGTCTGTTTGGCTTCATCTTCACTAATACCTTGTATTTGAAAAAGGGCATTGGTTTTAAAAGCATTAATTATTGGTGTTCTACTACTTGGTCTTTCGTAGTTATTAGTTGCCTTTTTGTAGTAAGCATATAAACGAAGCAGGAAATCTGCAGGAAAAGGTTCTGTATGAGCATTTATGCGCTCTACAGCCTCTCTAAATGTGATGTCTATTTCTTCAGAAGTCATTTATATTTCGGCAATAATACTTTCGCCTCCTTTTACTTTCTCGTTTAACTTTACTTTAATTTTAGTGTCTAAAGGTAAGTATAAATCTACACGAGAACCAAATTTTATAAAACCAGAGTCATTACCTTGAATGGCTTCGTCTCCTTCTTTAGCATAGTTTACAATACGTTTTGCTAATGCACCAGCAATTTGTCTGTATAACACTTTACCATAGCTAGAGTTTTCTACAACAACTGTTGTGCGCTCATTTTCCTCACTTGCTTTTGGGTGCCAAGCCACTAAATATTTTCCAGGATGGTATTTGCTAAATAATACTTTTCCATTAATTGGATATCGTGTTACATGTACATTTAAAGGCGACATAAAAACACTCACTTGTAGTCTTTTTTCTTTAAAATACTCTTTTTCAAAAACTTCTTCTATGACAACTACTTTACCATCTACAGGAGAAAGAACGTTGTTATTATTATTTACAGTATTTCTTTTTGGGTTTCTAAAAAACTGAAGAATTAAATATAAAAAAATGGCAAACGTAGCAAATAGTATATATTTAAGCCATGCTATATCTATAAAACGATCTACAGATATGAAACATGCAACAATAATTATAAAAGTAATAACAATAATTTTATGGCCTTCTTTATGAAACATAGTGTAGTATTCTTAAAAATAAATATATAAATGGCGCTGCAAATATAATACTATCAAAACGGTCTAACAAACCACCATGACCTGGCATAATTACACCACTATCTTTTACGTTTGCTTGACGCTTAAATTTTGATTCTATTAAATCTCCTATTGTGCCTATAACACTAATAATAACAGCTAATATTAACCAATTGTTAAATGTTAAAGTGTTGGTATAGGTCCAAATAAAATAACTCGCAATACAAGAAAATAACAAGCCACCTAGGAAGCCTTCAACTGTTTTTTTAGGTGATATGCTTGGAAATAGCTTTTGTTTGCCAAAATTTTTACCAACTAAATACGCGAATGAATCGTTAACCCAAACAATAATAAATGAGCCTAATAGTAGCTTAGGTGAAAACACATTATTAAAGTTAGCGATAAGTATTAAAAAAACAAATGCACTAGAAATGTAAAAAGTAGTTAATATAAAACGTTTAGTAATAAATAAAGGAATAACTTTCTCTGAAAACAAATCCTTGATTAAGAGTAATTGAACAAAAATAGTAACAACTTGCATTATCTGTGTTGCCTCATCTAATCCTTTAGAGGAATTCATTACTAATTGCCAATACCCAAAAATAAAATATAGTATTGTGAAAATAACGTATGGTAAAAAGCTTTTTAAGTTGATAAGCTTTTTAAATTCTGCAATACAAATAATACCAAATACAAAAAAAAGTATGATTAATGCATGCTGATTTAAAAGCGATGTAACAAGTAACGTTACGTATAGAATACCTGAAAGTGCTCTTGTTGTAGTTTCTTTCATTAATTATAAATCTTCAAGAAGCAATAAATATAAGTTTTTTGAAGCACTACCGTAGGTTAAAAAATCTTTTTCATCAAGATCTTTAAAATGTTTTATAGTAGTAATGTTTGTAGGTATTTTTTCTGTATTCTTATTTTTAATTTGGCGTAAGCCTTCTCCAATAGTATAAACTAATTGGCTAGTAGTTGCAAATACAATAAAATTATTAGGAAATTCGGCTAATTTTTTCTCTGCAATTTGATGAGATGAAATAAGAAGTGATCCATCGTTTGCTATTAAATTTTCGCAAGTAGTAAAAAAGTAGGTTGCTTCATTTAAAGCACTTTTTTTAAGATTTAAATTTTTAAAACGTGCTTCTAAATTCTTATCGTAAAAATAGCCAGGCTTATCTTCCCAATTATTTTCTTCAAAAATATGATTTACATTTTCGAAAACCTCTTCTAAGTTTTCGCAATACAAGAACTTGCCACCATTAGATTTAAAGTTTATAGTAAAACTTTCGTCTATAGGTAGTTTAATTTTAGGCATGTATTTACTTGTGTTTTCGTTTCTAGTCTCCTCTGATTCTTTATTAGACTTAGAACGAAAAAAGTTTTTAAAGATGCTCATTACTTGTTGCTATTAACCAATATCTTTAAGGTATTTTATCAAATATAAAAAATCTCAAATGAACTAAAGCGTTAATTTGAGATTTTTAGAACTATTTTAGTGTTAAAGTCTTTATTCTACTTCTGTTTTATCTTCTTTGTTATCTGTTAAAAGTTTTTCAGAAGGTTTTTCTGCAACATTTTCAAAAGGGCGTTTACCTAAAATTTCTTCAAGGTCATCTTTAAAAATCACTTCTCTTTCCATGAGTCTTTGTGCCAATTTTTCTAACACATCTCTCTTAGAGGTTAAAAGCTCAACTGCACGATCATATTGTGTTTCTACAATATTTTTTATTTCGTTATCTATTAACTCTGCAGTGCTTTCGCTGTAAGGTTTTACAAAACCACTTTCTCCAGCTGGATCGTAATAAGTAATGTTTCCAACTTTTTCATTTAAGCCATAAATCATTACCATTGCTTTTGCTTTTTTAGTTACATTTTCTAAATCGCTTAAAGCACCAGTAGAGATTTCGTTAAATATTATTTTTTCGGCTGCACGTCCACCCATAGTCACACAGATTTCGTCTAAAAACTTACTTGTTCTTGTAATGTAAGCTTCTTGAGGTAAATACCAAGCAGCACCTAGAGAGCGACCACGTGGTACTATTGTAACTTTTACTAATGGATCTGCATGTTCTAAAAACCAGCTTACAGTGGCGTGGCCAGCTTCGTGGTATGCAATAGTTTTCTTTTCTTCTACTGAGAATAGGTGACTTCTCTTTTCTAATCCACCAATAATACGATCTACTGCATCTAAAAAATCTTGTTTTTCAACTGCTTTTTTATTATTCCTTGCAGCAATTAAAGCGGCTTCATTACATAAGTTCGCTATGTCTGCACCAGAGAAACCTGGTGTTTGTTTTGCTAAAAAGTCTAAATCTAAACCTTCAACTTTTTTAAGTGGTCTAAGGTGTACTTCAAAAATAGCACGACGTTCGGTAAGGTTTGGTAAATCTACATGTATTTGTCTATCAAAACGTCCAGCACGCATTAATGCTTTATCTAAAATATCAGCTCTGTTTGTAGCTGCTAGAACAATAACATTTGTATTAGTGCCAAAACCATCCATTTCTGTTAGTAATTGGTTGAGTGTGTTTTCACGTTCATCGTTACTTCCCGACATTGCATTTTTTCCTCTGGCTCTACCAATAGCATCAATCTCGTCAATAAAAATAATAGCAGGAGATTTTTCTTTTGCTTGTTTAAATAAATCTCTTACACGAGAGGCACCAACACCAACAAACATCTCTACAAAATCTGAACCAGATAGTGAGAAAAACGGCACTTTTGCTTCTCCAGCGACTGCTTTTGCTAGCAAGGTTTTACCTGTTCCTGGAGGACCAACTAATAATGCTCCTTTAGGGATTTTACCACCTAATGAAGTATATTTTTCAGGATTTTTAAGAAAATCTACAATTTCTTGTACTTCTTCTTTTGCGCCTTCTAATCCAGCAACGTCTTTAAACGTAGTTTTTACCTTAGTATTCTCATCAAATAATTTTGCTTTTGATTTTCCGATATTAAAAATCTGTCCACCAGCTCCACCACCAGCTCCACCAGACATGCGACGCATTATAAATATCCAAACACCTATTAATAAAATGAATGGTAATAGGCTTAATAAGAGGTCTGCAAAAAGGTTTTCTTCTCTGTCGTTGTCATAGGTTGTTGTTAAATTATTTTTATCAATAATTTCTATGTACTTATCTTCAAAATTACTTAAATCTCCATATTGAAATTGATAATTTGGTATTTTACCAGTACCAAATAAAGTATTAGAATTTAAAGCTTTTTTATGTTTATCTAATTTTTTTGCTTCATCAGTAAGATATATTTTTACAAAGCCTGTGTTTTTTATAACATCAAAATTTTGAACATCACCATCTTTAAGAATTTGAAAAAATTCTATGGGTGTAATTTTTTTGTTATCGTTTTCATTACTATTTCCAAAAAGTTGAAAAGTTATAAGCGCTATTAAAAGTGCACCAGAAATCCAATAAGGATTAAACTTAGGTTTTTTGGGTGCTTCAGTTTTTTTATTATTTGCCATGAATGGTTTTAAAATTTAGATTCAATAATTGTAGTTTTGGCATCTCCCCAAAGACTTTCAATATCATAATATTCGCGAATATGTTTTTGGAATACATGTACAACAACGTTCACGTAGTCCATTAAAATCCACTCTGCATTGTCTTCTCCTTCAATATGCCAAGGCTTATCTTTAAGTTCTTTGCTTACCTTTTTTTGTATGGCACCAACAATGGCATTTACTTGAGTGTTAGAGGTACCTTCGCAAATAATAAAATAATCACACACTGTATTATCAATCTCTCTTAAGTCAAGAATAATAATGTCTTTTCCTTTTACATCTTCAATACCACTAATTATAGTTGCTATAAGTGAATCTGTGTTTACTTCTTTTTTAGTCATTAATAGGATTTAATTTGTGCAAAGTTATTATTTTTTGGTTCTTTATACTTTAAAATTATGATAAAGATTTGTTATAAATTTTAATCACGAAGATAACCAATTTATATGCGTATTATCAAACTTGATGCCATCGATTCTACAAATGCTTATCTAAAACAGATTAGCAGTGCAGAAACACTTGAGGATTATACTGTAATTACTGCAAAACAGCAAACTAATGGTCGAGGTCAAATGGGTAAGCATTGGCATTCTAAAGCTGGAGAGAACCTTACTTTTAGTGTGTTTAAACGTCTAAATGGACTCTCTTTCTCTAATCAGTTTTATCTAAGTATTGTAATTGCACTTGCACTACATAAAACATTAACACTCTATAATGTGCCTAATTTATTTGTTAAATGGCCTAACGACATTTTGTCAGCTAACAAAAAAATTGCAGGAATATTAATAGAAAATGTAGTAAAACAGAATAAATTAGACTATTCTATTATTGGTATTGGGTTAAATGTAAACCAAACTATTTTTAATGATTTATCTAAAGCAACATCATTAAAAATATGTAGTGGGAAAGTATTTGATTTAGATGAAATACTCCTTAAATTTTTGGTAGTCTTAAAGGACAGTTTTAAAAAATTAGAAACTAATGCATTTGAAGCATTAAAAGCTGATTACGAATCTAAATTGTTTAGAAAAAATAAACCTTCAACATTTAAAAATACTGAAGGTTTGTTATTTTCTGGTTTTATAAAAGGTATTTCTTCAAATGGAAATTTAGTTATCCTCTTAGAGGATGAGGTTATTGAAGAATATTCATTAAATGAAATAACTTTACTTTATTAAACTGCTGTTTGCATATTTATTGCAAGTGTATCTATAAATTTGCTAATAGGACCTTTAATCATCATGGCCATCATAGCATTAAATTCGCCTTCAAAATGAAGCTGGACTTCGCTTGTATTACTATCTATTTCAATAATATTTCCAATTAAAGAAAAATCGAGTTTTCCACCAGCTGCACCTAAAACGATTTTGCTATTTGGTACTGTTTCTTTTTTCTTTAATATAATTTCTGGCATACCTTTTAGAGCAAAAAGAAATTTGTCTTCTCCTAAAACTTCGAATTTACTTATGTTTTCAGGCATTAAGGTTTCGAAGTTTTTAACATTACTTAAAAATTTAAAAGTATCTTCTGCAGATTTATTTAATGTTACTTTTTGGGATTCTAAATTCATATTAGCGTACTGTTTTAATTTATTTTATTTGGATGTTTTAATCTTTTCTATATGCATTTAGATATCAAGAAGCATTCCATTCGCTCGGGTTTTCATTCCACGCAGATAAGGTTTCTAATTGATGCTCTGTAATATAGTTTGTTTCTACAGCCTCAATTAGTAGGTTTTCGTAGTTACTTAAGGTGTGTAATTGTATGTTTTCGTTTTCAAAATTAGTTTTAGCAATATCAAAACCATAAGTAAAAATAGCAATCATACCTTTTACATTTACGTGAGCTTCTTTTAATGCTTTTACCGCATTAAGACTGCTTTTTCCTGTGCTAATTAGGTCTTCAATAACCACAACGTTTTGTCCACGTTCTATAAAACCTTCAATTTGGTTTTGGCGACCATGACCTTTTGCTTCTGGTCTAACATATATAAAAGGTAAGCCTAAGTATTCTGCTACTAACATGCCTATACCTATGGCACCTGTTGCAACTCCAGCAATAGCATCGGGTTTGCCGTAATGTTCTTCTATGAATTTAGACATTTGTTCACGCACATAATTTCTAACTGGAGGAAAAGATAAAATAATGCGATTGTCGCAATAAATAGGAGATTTCCATCCAGAAGCCCAAGTAAATGGTTCTTTAGGGCTCAATTTTATAGCGTTAATTTGTAAAAGCACTTTTGCGGCTTGTCTGGCAATGTGTTTGTCGATAATCATACTTGCAAAAATAAACAATATTTTAATTGTATTGGTCAAGAAATAAAGCTAAAAAATATTTTTTTTAAGAGAACAAAAACTAAAATAAAAATAATATTTTTACTAAAGTTAATTATTTGCCACACCTAAACATGTATTACATTTTTGTAAACGACAAACCTATTATTTTAACAACTTTGGTTGAAAAAGAAACAGACTTTAAAAACTTTCTTTTAAACGATGTAGATATTGAGGAAGCTTTAAAGGTGCTTAAGAAGAAAAAAAATAAGTCTATAAGACTTATACATCATAACGAAGATAAGATATTAAAGAAATTTTTAAAAAAGCTACCAAATGTTATAGCTGGTGGTGGTAAGGTTTATAACAAGAATAAAGATATATTATACATCTTCAGAAATAATAAATGGGATTTACCAAAAGGTAAAGCAGAAAAAAAAGAAACCATAGAACAAACTGCACTTCGGGAAGTCGAAGAAGAAACTGGAGTTTCTGGATTAAAAATTGTAAAACCTTTAGAAACAACATATCATATATTTAAAAGGAACGATAAATTGAGAATAAAAATCACTTATTGGTTTGCAATGGAAACCGATTTTGAAGGTGAATTATTTCCTCAAGAAAACGAAGGAATTACTAAAGTAGCATGGTTAAATAAAACACAAAGTATAGAAGCCTTAGAAAACAGTTATGCAAATATTAAATTGTTGTTTTAAGAAGAAACGTTTTTTATAGCTATTAAAAGCACATCCTTTAGGTTTTTGTTTATTTTATTTTTTATCGAAAATTTCTGATTTAGCTCTATTTCAATCCCTAAATAATTCTCAGGAAATTGTTTTCTTAAATACATTGTAAAACCATCTGCTTTGCCTAAATACGGATAGTTAAATCTAACGTTAAGTGTTTTATCTTGTTTTAAAATTTCACTTTTTAAATTTTTACTAAACTTTTTTTCGGCTATGTTTCTAGAGTCAAATAATAAACCGATATCGCAATGTCTAACTTGGTTGTTTAAAATAGGAGTGAAAGAATGTACAGATAAATGTAGCACCTTATTATTTGAATAAATATATTTTTTTATGGAAGCTTCAACGTTATTTCTAAACTCTAAATAATAATTAGAAATTAGTTGTTTTTTATCGTCTTTTGAAAGTGTTTTATAAAATTCTGAAAACAATTTTTTATGGTGTAAACTTCTATTTAATTCAATTAATAATCTGCTATTATCGCTATATTTTGAATAATTTGAAAGTGGTTTTAGATAATTAAACACATCTAAAGCACCTAAGTCGTATCCACGATGAGAATTTAAAACTAGATCTTGATTTTTAAAATACAATTGGTATGGTTTCGGAATTTTATTTCCACCATGTTCGCAAGCTATATTTTTAATCTAAAAAGAGTGCTATTTTACTCTATAAACAGGATACTGTAGGTGTGCCTTTTCGTAATTCTCGCTTTTTTTATGAATCCAATCTAATTGTGCATACCAATTATTAGCAAAATCTGGTTCGTAAGATTTTTTTAGATTCAATTCTATTTGTAATCTTGGATTTTGCAGTAATATTAGTTTAGCCTTCTCTTCCCAAACATAAGGCGAAAAACCTTCTTTTTGCTGTAAAATGGTATCGAAAAAATTCCAATTAAAAAACGAATCTGGAGCTTGTGGTTCTAAGGTTTCAAGCAAATATCTTAAACTTGTTTGGTCCGTTTTAATTAAATAATCACCTTTTTTAAAAGTTATCGTTTTAACTTTTGAAGATACTGTGGTATTATAATGAAGATAATGGCCTTCGTAAGGAGTGTTTCTACTTTTGTAATCTTTAATTTTATAAATCTCTACTGTATATGAAGAATCCTTTTCTAACTGGAACATTTCAGTGTTATTTATCTTTAATAAATCTATTACAGGCCACCAACCTTGAGGAATTATATATGCTGAAGGAATTGTGACTGAATCTGTAGGTTTAAAATAATTTTGGTAGCTAACCTCTTTTGTAAAAGGTTTGTTTCTATTAAATTTTAAGCGTTGCTTTCCAGTAATTTCACTAGGTATCATTTCGCCCTCAAAACCTTTAAAATTTAACATTGAAGTTTTGCTAGTATCTAATTCCCAATTTAAAGTATACGTTTTATTTGTTAGTAGTTTTTTATTAGCGTGTTCACGAAGTTTTTTTATTTTTTCGCCATCGTTTTCTGTAATATCAACCATACTTTTCATAAGTTCATAAGTGCCTTCCACACGTTGCTTATAAGGTTTTAGCATGTGTGTTTCTACCATCATGCCTATGGTGTTAAATAGTGTTGTGTAACCTGTGGAATAACGAGGTGAGTCCATAAACTGACTAAAACCAGATTCTGGTGTTTTATTAAAAACATTAACGTAAGGTGTAATGTCCCAATCTTTATCTGCTAATTGTTGTTCTAAATTGGGCATCATTTCATTGTGTAAATACGCTCCTAAATCGCCTCCAAGTTTGTTATGTTGTGTAAATAAGTGTGTAAGCGTGTATTGGTAATCTGCGCCGTTACTAACATGGTTATCTATAAAAACATCTGGTTGTACTATATGAAATAGTTGAGCAAATGTTTTTGCATTTTTAGTATCACATTTTATAAAATCTCTGTTAAGGTCGTAATTTCTAGCATTACCTCTAAAACCATAGGCTTTTGGACCATTTTGGTTGGTTCTTGTTGTTGAGTTCCTATTTAAACTACCACCAACATTATAGATAGGAATAGTAACTATAACAGTGTTTTTGGGTACTGTAATTTTACCTTTAGCAAGGTCTCTGTAAAGCATCATGGTAGCATCTATACCATCACTTTCTCCAGGATGTATGCCATTGTTTATTAAAAGAATGCGTTTGTTTTTGCGTATTTCTGAAAAATTAAAAATACCATCAGTGTTTAAGGTAACCATGTGTAACGGTTTTCCTGAGTCTGTTTCTCCAATAGAATCTATTTTTATTGAGGCATAAGTAGCTGCTAAATTCTTGTAATACTGAATGGTTTCTGCATACGTTGCAGTTTCTAAACCATCAGATTTTTCGAAAACAGTAGTGAAATTGTACTCTTTCTCTTTTTTGGAGTTACAACTTAAAATTACAAGAAGTAAAAGAATAAATATTTTTTTCATAATTGATGCACAGATTAAATTCAATAAACCAAATATAAGAATTCCAAGTTTGTGTATCTATTAATTAAACGTACTTTTGCAGCTTGAAAAAAAGACCATGACAGCATTTTTTAGAAAACAAACCGCAAACGCCAAAAACGATATTTTAAGTGGAATTACCGTTGCTTTAGCCTTAGTGCCAGAAGCAGTCGCTTTTGCATTTGTTGCAGGAGTAGATCCATTAGTAGGTTTGTATGCCGCTTTTATGATTGGCTTAATTACCTCAGTTTTTGGAGGAAGACCAGGAATGATAAGTGGTGCAACTGGAGCATTAGCAGTCGTTATGGTATCTCTTGTTGCCGAAGGTAATGGTATGGGAGAAGCTAGTGAGAACTTAGGACTTTATTACTTATTTGCAACCGTTATTTTAATGGGAATTATACAAATGTTAGCTGGAGTTTTTAAACTCGGAAAATTTGTACGCTTAATTCCGCATCCAGTAATGATGGGATTTGTAAACGGTTTGGCTATTGTGATTTTTCTTTCGCAATTAGGTATGTTTAAAGAAATTGTGGGAGGTGAAAAGGTTTGGATGCAAGGTGCTGCATTGTATATAATGATAGGTTTAGTATTGCTTACCATGGCAATCATGTTTGGTTTACCAAAACTTACAAAAAAATTACCAGAAGCCTTAATCGCGATTTTAGTAGTTTCTGCAATTGCTATTTTTGGAAATATAGATGTTGCTACAGTTGGCAGCTTTATTCGTGATGGAGGAGGAGCAGGTTTAAAAGGAGGTTTGCCTAGTTTTCAATGGGATATTTTTAGTAAAGTACCTCTAAACTTAGAAACTTTAAAATTTATTTTTCCTTATGCTTTAATTTTAGCAGCTATTGGTTTAATTGAATCTTTAATGACGCTAAATTTAGTAGATGAACTTACAGAAACCAGAGGAAACTCTAACAGAGAATGTTTAGCTCAAGGTGGTGCAAACATAGTTACAGGACTTTTTGGTGGAATGGGAGGATGTGCCATGATTGGGCAATCGCTTATTAACATAAAAGGAGGTGGACGTGGCAGATTATCTGGTATTGTTGCTGCATTAACATTATTAGCCTTTATTTTATTTGCGTCAGGATTAATAGAACAAGTGCCAATTGCTGCTTTAGTAGGTGTTATGTTTATGGTGGTTATAGGTACTTTTGCTTGGTCTAGTTTTAGAATTTTAAATAAAATACCAAAAAGTGATGTTATTGTTTTAGTAGCAGTTTCTGCATTAACAGTAATTTTCGATTTAGCGATTGCAGTAATTGCAGGTGTAATTATAAGCGCCTTAGTCTTCTCATGGGAAAACGCAAAACGTATTCGTGCGAGAAAACGTATGCGTGAAGATGGCACTAAAGTTTACGAAATTTGGGGACCTTTATTCTTTGGAAGTATTCAAGCTTTTAACGATAAATTTGATGCTAAAAACGATCTTGAAAAAGTAGAAATCGATTTTGTAGAATCACGTATTAGCGACCATTCTGCTTTAGAAGCAATTTTTAATTTAGTCGAAAAATATGAAGCTGAAGGCAAAAGCATTAAGCTTAAGCATTTAAGTGAAGATTGTAAAGTATTATTGTACAAAGCGAATCCTAAGTTTAGAGAGGTTATAGTAGAAGCTATAGACGACCCAAGGTATCATTTAGCTGAAAATCCAGAAAAGTTTACAAAGCCTTTATCGGAATATAAGTTGTAAAAAAATGCTCCTATGTTTTAGGAGCGTTTTTTTATAAATCAAAGTGTTATTTTACACGAACACTATCTGGAACTAACTTAGTGTAATCACCATTATTTCTTATTACTTCTCTAACAATAGAAGAAGAAATATAGCTTGTACTCGCTGCAGTTAAAAGAAACACTGTTTCTATAGGAGCAAGATCTCTATTGGTATGCGCAATTGCTTTTTCAAATTCAAAATCTGCAGGATTTCTTAAACCACGAAGTATAAAGTCTATGCCTAATTCTTGACAAAAATGTACGGTTAAACCTTTATAGCTTACTACTTTTATTTTGGGTTCGTCTTTAAAAGCTTCTTTTATAAAATCCATGCGTTCTTCTAACGTAAACATATATTTTTTTGCAGAGTTTACACCAATGGCAACTATAACTTCATCAAACAAAGTAACACCTCGTTTAATAATATCGTAATGTCCAGATGTTATAGGATCGAAAGATCCTGGAAATAGAGCGCGTTTCATTTTTATTTTTTATTTAATTCAGCTTCAAAGTAATCAATATATTTAATATACTGTGGTGTTTTTTCACCATATTTTCTAGCAATAGCTGCCCATTTTTTAAATCTTATTTTGTCATTTTCTTTAAAAAGTAATTGAGCCATATTTACAGCCATTTCACATTTTATAGCAATATTTTTTGAAATTGAAATTCCTTTTTCATAAACTTTCTCAGCTTCATCTATTTGTTTATTGTTTACAAGAGCATAACCTAATTCTTTGTATAATAGCTGATTGTTCTCGTCTTTTTTTAACGCTTTTTCTAAAACAGGAATTGCTTTAGAAAATTGTTTTGTGGCATTATAAGCAAAACCAAGTTCGAACTCTAAGCCTTTGTAATGCGGTTCTTTTTTGTAGGCTTTCAAAAGAGGTTCTATTGCATTATGGCTTGCACCATCATGATTATAAAAATAACCAATTTTTGTTAAATAACCAACATCGATACTGTCTTTCGGCTTGTAACTTTTCAACCATTCTGGTTGTTTAGGCAGTTGTAAATCTGCTTTTTGTTCATTAGTTAAAACAGATACAAAAGCGGTATTTCTATTTAAACGCGCTATTAATGCAGATGTATTTTTATCTGGACTAGGTTGCAGTTTCAGTTTTCCTTTTTTGTTAATACTAAATTGGTCTTCGAATCTCATACTAAAACCAGCCATTTCATCTACATATATAAAATATATTGAGAAAGTAGAGTCTTTTTCTTTTTTAGGAAACGCTAAATATTGGTCTACTGCATCAAAATACTTTGTATCGAATTTTAATTCTGTTAATTCATTTTGAGCATTTACAGCATGTAGAAAACAAATAAATACAATTATTACAGCTAGAGTCTTTTTCATAAATTTTATTTTATGTACTTATACTTTATAAATATAATGAAAATTTACAGGCTTGCCTTTTATGCTATTTTAGAGCTTCTTCAATCGCGCTTTCAAACAATTGAGCCATTGTAATACCAGCTTTGGCAGCTTGTTGTGGCAAAATACTTTCGTTTGTTAAACCTGGTACAGTGTTTATCTCTAGTAAATGTGGTTCGTTATTTTTAAAAATAAATTCACTCCTTGTAAAGCCTTTCATTTTTAATATGTCGTAAACCTTTTTTGCTAGTGTATTCACTTTTTCTTCTTGAGATTTAGTGAGTCTTGCAGGCGTAATTTCTTGAGATTTACCAAGATATTTAGCTTCATAATCGAAAAAATCATTCTCACTAACAATTTCTGTAATTGGCAATACTTTAGTTTTGCCGTTGTAGGTAATAACACCAACCGAAACTTCTGTACCATCTAGAAAAGATTCAATAATAATTTCATCATCTTCCTTAAAAGCATTATCAATTGCAGTTTGAAGGGCTTCCTTTTTATAAACCTTAGAAATACCAAAACTACTTCCTGCTTTATTTGCTTTTACAAAACACGGTAAACCTACTTTTGCAATAATTTCATCTTCGTTTATAGTATCTCCTAAATTAAGATAATAGCTTTCTGCAGTTAATATACCATAAGGTTTTAAAACACTTAAACAATCTCTTTTGTTAAATGTTAATGCAGCTTGATATGCCTCACAACTTGTTTGTGGCAAACCAATAAGCTTAAAATAAGCTTGCATAAAACCATCTTCTCCTGGAGAACCATGAATAGCATTAAAAACACAATCGAATGTAATTTTTGTTTGGTTAATTACAACAGAAAAATCGTTTTTATCAATAGGGAATTCATTGTCATTAGCGTCTACCAAAACCCATTTGTCTTTAAAAACATGAATGCAATAGGCATTATATTTTTCTTTGTTTAAGGTGTTGTAAACAACAGTTCCACTTTTTAACGAAATTTGGTATTCGCTAGAATAACCACCCATAATTATGGCTATATTTTTTTTCATCTTTAATATTTCCTTATTTTGGCTACGCTTAACAAAAACTTCAGCGGTAGTCTATAAACGTTTAAACTTCGTATAAATTAATGTAAAGCAAACAAAAAAAGCCTTAAAGTTAATTTTGTTTAGCTAAAATATCATTTATTTAATAGCAAACGAAAACCTTTTTGTTTTTATATATTTGCCAGACTTATTTTAACTAATTTTAAACTATGAGTATTTTTAAATTTCTAACTAGTAAAACCTTTTTTAAACAACTTGGGTTAGCTATTGTTGCTTTATTAATTTTATGCTTTATTATTTTTAAATGGTTAAATATTAGCACAAATCACGGTAATTTTGAAACGGTTCCAAATTTAAAAGGCAAATCTATAGATGTTGCAAAAATTGAATTAGATGAAAACAACTTGGTAATGGAAATTCAAGATTCTGCTAATTTTAATCCAGATTATCCTAAGTTTTCTGTTATAGATCAAGATCCTCCAGCAGGAGAAAATGTAAAAGAAAACAGAAAAATATACATTACACTTAATCCTTCAGGATACAGAAAAATTCCTGTTCCAAATATTATCAGTCGTACTTTTCGCCAAGCAAGACCAACTTTAGAGTCTTTAGAATTTGAAATTGGTAAAAAAACCTACATTGATAATATTGGTAAAGACGAAGTGCTAAGCTTGCGTTTTGAAGGCGAGGTCTTAAAACCTGGAACACTTTTACCTAAGCATTCTAAAATAGATATTGTTTTAGGAAACGGAAATCGTCCCAACTAAACATACATGGACAATAAAACACCTCAATTACCAGAACAAAACCAAGCTGGAGATACGCTTTACGAACATCATGCATTTACAGCAGATAAAGGTCAAGCACCTTTACGCATCGATAAATGGTTAATGAATAAAGTAGAAAATGCAACTAGAAATAAAATTCAGGCTGCGGCAAAAGATGGTAATATTTATGTAAACGAAGTGGCTGTAAAATCTAACTATAAGGTGAAACCTTTAGACGAGATTCGCGTGCTATTTTCGCATCCACCTTTTGAAAACTTGTTGGTTGGAGAAAACATGCCTATAGATATTGTTTATGAAGACGATGCGCTTTTGGTAGTTAATAAACCAGCTGGTATAGTAGTGCATCCAGGACATGGAAATTATTCTGGAACTTTAATAAATGGTTTGATTCATCATTTCGATAATTTGCCAAAAAACTCTAGCGATAGACCTGGTTTGGTTCATAGAATAGATAAAGATACTAGTGGATTGTTAGTGGTTGCAAAAACCGAACATGCCATGGCACATTTGTCTAAACAATTTAAAGACAAAACCAGCGAACGAGAATATGTCGCTATTGTTTGGGGAAATATGAATGAAGACGAAGGTACCATCGAAGGTTACATTGGTCGTCATCCTAAAAATAGACTGCAGAACACTGTCTATCTAGAAGACGAAGCAGATAATGGTAAACCAGCGGTTACACATTATAAAGTGATTGAGCGTTTAACTTATGTTACTTTAGTGTCTTGCAAGCTAGAAACAGGTAGAACGCACCAAATTCGTGTACACATGAAACATATAGGTCACACACTTTTTAACGATGAGCGTTATGGTGGTGAGCGTATTTTAAAAGGCACAACGTTTACTAAATATAAGCAGTTTGTAGATAACTGTTTTAAAATATTACCACGTCAAGCATTACATGCAAAAACCTTAGGTTTCGAGCATCCAACAACTGGAGAGTTTATGCGTTTTGAAACACCTGTACCTCAAGATATGTCAGACTGTATAGAGAAATGGAGAGGTTACAGTAAGCATATGGATATTTAGTTTGGTAACCTAAAGAGAGTGCTTTCCGTTATATCTTTTTTTTATGCTTCAAAAAAGGATACCACATCAAATGCTTTGTATTCACGATTTTATGTATTTAAAATATTAAAGAAAGAGAAATCGCTAACGCAAATCGAATTTCATAATCAACACTTATACAAGCATAGAATTTTTCAGTTTTAATATTTTATATATTATAGATGTAAATTGTAAATTCGTAGAAGAAAAAATTAAAGTCATGAAACTCGTATTATCACCTGCAAAATCTTTAGATTTTGAAAGTAAACTACCAACAACAAAAACTACAGATGCTCAGTTTTTAGAACAATCTCAACGCTTAAATAAAGTTCTAAGAAAGAAATCTGCAAAAGGCATTTCAAAATTAATGCATGTAAGTGATGCTTTAGGTCAATTAAATTACGACCGCAATCAAGACTGGCAATTGCCATTTACAAAAGATAATGCGAGACAAGCTATTTATGCATTTAGTGGTGATGTTTATAGAGGATTAGACGCTTATACCATTTCTAACGATAAAATAGATACATTACAGAATAAGGTGAGAATATTGTCTGGTTTGTACGGTATACTCAAACCATTAGATTTAATGCAAGCTTACCGCCTAGAAATGGGAACAAAATTACCTGTAGGAACTAAAAAAAATTTGTACGAGTTTTGGATGAAAGACATAGTAAATGCACTTAACCAAGAATTAGAAGATGACGAGGTTTTTGTAAACTTAGCAAGTCAAGAATATTTTAAAGCAATAGATACAAAGGCACTTAAAGTGCCAGTTGTAACTGTAGATTTTAAAGAGTTTAAAGATGGTAAATATAAAATTATTGCCATTTTTGCTAAACTAGCTAGAGGCTTAATGGCAAGATATATTGTAGATACAAATGCGCAAACCATAGATGATTTAAAAGGTTTTACAACCGATGGTTATGGATTAAGTGACGAATTATCTAGCGAAAACCACTTAGTCTTTACAAGATAATTAAGGCTTAATTTTTTTATTAATCTCTATTTTTGTTTCCGGTCGAACACGCTTTTTTATTTTTGGTCGTCTTGCACCATAAGTACCTCTACTAATTTTTCCGCGTTTTGTTTTTTTGTCTCCTCTTCCCATTTTTTTATGTGTTTCAATTTCCCATAAATTAGTGAATTTTTGAGTCTTTCTTCACTATATTTAACACTTTAAATTAATTTTAACTCATGTTTACCTATCTTATTGTTGCTTTACAAGCTTTCTGTATATATCATGTTATTAAGAACAGAAATCAATATTTCTGGATTTTCATCATCATTTTCATACCAGCAATTGGCTCTATAATTTACCTAATTACACAAGTGTACAATAAATGCGATGCTTCAATTATTAAAGAAAATTTAACTTCAGTTTTAATACCTACAAAAAAAGTAAAAGATTTAGAAAAAAAACTTCAATTTGCCGAAACGTTTCAAAACCGATTAGATTTAGCTGATGCTTTTTTTGAAATTAAAGATTACCAAAACGCCATTATTCATTACGAAGTCGCCTTAAAAGACGAAAGCCAAAATAACTATTTCATTCTTGAAAAGTTAGTTGCTGCTTATTATAATCTTGAAGATTATGATAACACTATATCTTATGGAGAAAAACTAAAACAGTATCCAGAGTTTAAGCAATCTAAATCAGAATTTATTTACGGTCTAGCTTTAGATAAAACAGGTCAAACCGAAGCTGCCGAAAAACATTTAAGAGCTATAGATCAACGCTATTCTAATTATAGTGAACGTTTGGTTTTAGCAAAGTTTTTTATAGAAAAGGATAAAGTTGAAGAAGCTAAAGCTATTTTAAATGAAATTTTTGTAGAATCTCAACACATGACTAAGCCTAATAAACGCAAGTATGGAACTACAATAAACGAAGTAGAAAAGCTTTTAAAGCGTTTATGATTTTATGTTTAAACATACTCATCCATACCAACCATTTATAAAAAATGACACAAAAAAGCTTATTGTTGGTACCTTGCCACCACCAAGATTTACAACAGGAAATCTACTAGAAAAAGACGTTAACTTTTGTTATGGAAGTTACTATAATAGCTTATGGTTGTTTATAGATAAAATTCACAATTTAAATTTACGTTATAACAATTCTAAAGCTGCTGTTAAAGAACGCCAAGAGTATTTAATAAAGCATAATATAGGTGTTTGCGATATTGTAGAAAGTTGTGAGCGCGAAAAAGTAGATGCTTCAGATTTAGGAATGCAAAATTGTAAGCTTCGAGATATAATAGCTTATTTAAAACAATTTCCTAATATTGACACGTTATTGTTTATTGGTGGAAATTCTAAAAATGGACCAGAGTATTTCTTTCGTAAACACATTAAAGAGTACAATATTAAATTAGAATTAGTCTCTAAAGAGACACCAAAAATTCAAGAATTCGTTATGCCTAATAAATTGTTAGAAGTTAATTCAAAACAACGCATAATAAAAACGGTATCATTAACGTCTTCTTCTGGTGCAGCAAATATTTCTATAGGTAGTAATCCATTGTACAAACAATTAAAAGCTAATAATCCAAAATTTAATACTTTCGATTTTAGAATACTTCAATACCAAGAATATTTGTAGTTTATAAATCTTTTTTTAGCTGTTTGCTTATTTTTTTAATTGCAGATTCTATAGATTTTTCTGGCTCTATAATATTGTATGCTCCCCAAAAATCTGGATCTGCAAAGCCAGAGGCTTGGTCTGCTAGTATAGCATTAGGTTTGTTTTTAAATGTAGTTGTGTTAAGGTTCCAATCTGTAATTGCCATTTCACTTTGTAATGTATAACGACTATTAAATAGCTTGTTATCCCATTTTACCTTGAAGGTTAATAATGTGTTACTGTAGCCAAAATACCATTTACCATCTTTAGTTCTATAATTAACACGATATGACGCTTCTGTAGGATAAACAGTAGCTTTTCGTGGTTTCCTTTTTACAAACAGCTTGCTAGCTTGTTCTTTATTACTCACATTTAGATTGTAAATAGCACTTGTTAAGGCGTAAGTTTCTGCATCAATAAATAGTTGACCATAATACATTGGTCTTGTAATTGCTTCTTTTTGTTTAAAACCCACTACAAAAACCAATTTGTTATTTATTTGTGTAGATTGATTAAAACTAAAAATATAATCATCTATATCTTCTGCGTTAAAAATAAATTCTGGATATTTAATTATATCTGTGTATAGCGAACTAAACGGTCCACCTTGTAATTTTAATGCAAGCGTATCTAATCGAGAATAATCCGTTTTTTTTCTAGCTTTTATTATTTTAATAGTATCTGATCTGTTTGTAATATAGGGTTGTTTTTGTATTTTTAAAACTGCTTCAGATAGTGATGCATTTTTATTTCTCTTTTTTATGGTTTCTCTGTAGAAACTAGTCATAACCACTTCATTGTTTAAGTAATTTTGTCCTTTTAAGCTTAATGCTTTTTTTACAAGAGTTTCTGCGTCTTTTGGAGCATTTACATCTACTTGAGCTAAAACTGTTGCTGCAACTGTTAGTGCAATTTTTGTGTTCTTATTTTTAAATTACGATAAAGGGATTTGTTGTTTTTTATAGCCTAAATAAGACACTAAAACAGAATTAGACATGAAAGTATTTGGTACTTTAAGTAAAAATTCACCTTCGCTATTTGTAATGGTACTAATGTTAGTGTTTATAATCTGCAAATCTGCAAGAGGAAGTGCTTTTTTAGTATCCTCATCAATAACTTTTCCTCTAAATTCTTGAATATTTTGAGCCAAGCAAAAGCAAGAAATAAGTAGAAAAAAAGTGATAAATAATTTTTGTTTTTGAAAATGATTCATTGAATTTTTATATTAAAAAAGGAATGAAAATAGTTATTAAATTTAGGGAAATCCAATCAATTTTCTTTAGTTTTTATGTTAATTTTGCCACAGTCTTTTGGTTAAAGAGCCTTATATTTACAAAGAATAACCAAATTATTTATGCTATCAAACAGTATTTCGTTTAAAGACACTGGATATTTTTCTAAACTTATTTGTGATTATTTAGCTGAGGCTGAAACACTAACACCATTTTACAATCGCTTTCCAAAGCTTGAAAATTTTAAAGCGCAAATAGAAGAAAAAAGTACGTCTATAAAACAAGAATCAAGAACCGTTTTAGTGGACGTGCTAAAAAAGCAATACAAAAACACTCAAGCATCTCATGCTACTATAAATAATATACGATCTCTAGAAGATAGTAATACCTTTACTGTAACCACAGGTCATCAATTAAACTTATTTACAGGACCTTTATATTTTTTGCACAAAATTGTATCAACGCTAAATTTAGCAAAACAATTAAAAGCAAAATATCCCAAACACAATTTCGTGCCAATCTATTGGATGGCTTCAGAAGATCATGATTTTAATGAAATTAATTATTTTAATTTTAAAGGACAAAAAGTACAATGGAACCAAAAGGGTTCTGGAGCAGTTGGAGATTTAAGTACAGAAGGATTAGAGGCAGTATTTAATACGTTCTCTAAAACTTTGGGTCTTGGAAAAAAAGCAGATGTGCTTCGAGAGCTTTTTAAATCTGCTTATTTAGAACATAATAATTTAGCAACAGCCACTAAATTTCTTGCTAACGAACTCTTTAAAAACTATGGTTTAGTTATTGTTGAAGCAAACAATAGAGATTTAAAACGTTTGTTCATTCCGCATATCGAAAGAGAGCTAGTAGAGCAAATTTCAGAGAAAAATGTTTTAGATGTTAATTCTAAAATCGAAGCTTTAGATTTTGGAATTCAAGTTAATCCTCGAGCAATAAACCTTTTTTACCTTTCTGAAGGTCTTAGAGAACGTATTGTTTTAGAGAAAGAAACTTATAAAGTTTTAAACACTAATATGAGTTGGAGTAAGAGTGAAATATTAAAAGAAGTCAATGAGTTCCCTGAACGTTTTTCGCCTAATGTTATATTAAGGCCATTATATCAAGAAGTAATTTTACCAAATCTCTGTTATATTGGAGGAGGAGGAGAATTAGCCTATTGGTTTCAATTAAAATCTAATTTTGAAGCGAATAAAGTCGTCTTTCCAATGTTGTTGTTACGTAATTCGGTTTTAATTAAAACCAAGTTGCAAGCTAATAAACTTGAGAAGTTGAATCTTTCTAACGAAGCTATTTTTTTGAAGCAAGAAATATTAATCAACAAAAAAATTAAGGAGGTTTCAGCTATAAATATTGATTTTTCAAAGCAAATCAATCACCTAAAAAATCAATTTAAAGATTTATATGTATTAGCAGAGAAAACCGACAAATCTTTTCTTGGAGCAGTTTCAGCTCAAGAAAAAAAGCAAATTAATGGTTTAAAACATCTTGAGAAGCGTTTGTTAAAAGCACAAAAAAGAAAGTTAAAAAGCCAAGTGCAACGTTTAACAACAATTCAAAACGAGTTGTTTCCAAATGGTAGTTTACAGGAGCGAAATCTTAATTTTAGTGAATTATATTTAGAGTTTGGAAACGATTTAATTCCAAGTTTAATTAACTCTTTACAGCCTTTAAAAGGAGAGTTTTCAATACTAACCTTAGATTAAATTATGCATAAAATAGATATTGAGTTAATAGAAATGACTTTGGATATCATGAAATATGCCATTGGTAGAATTTCTGCAACAGAGCATCCTATTGGTAAACCAAAAAAATACGAAGAATTAAAAGCTTTAGTAGGAGAATCTATCACAAATAAGGGTGTTGGAGGAGAGTATGCTTTTAATTTATGGAAAGAGCATTTAGCAAAAGCAAATGTACCAGTAGATCACCCAAGAAATTTAGCTTTTGTGCCTGCTTCACCAACACGAGCAGCAGTTATGTTCGATCTGGTTACATCTGCTTCAAGTATTCATGGAGCTTATTGGATGGAAGGCGCAGGAGGAATATTTTGCGAAAACGAGGCTATGAAATGGATTGTCTCTCTTACAGGATTACCAGAAGGTGCTTTTGGTGTGTTTACAAGTGGTGGTACAGCAGCAAATCTATCTGCCATTGTTACTGCAAGAGAATATTGGAGAGAAGATGAAACTTACAAAAGAGAAAAAGGATTAATAATTACTTCTATTGGAGCACATTCATCTATTAAAGCAATGGCCAAGGTTGCAGATGTTGATATTTTATTAGTAGAATCTGAAGAGCGCTTAACAGGAAAAGCACTCAGCGATACTATAGATAAGTTAAACTTTCACCAACGTAAGCGTTTATTTGCAGTTGTAGCAACAGGAGAAACTACAAATGCAGGAATTATTGACGATTTAGAAGGTATAGCAGATGTTTGCGAAAAAGAAAATATTTGGTTTCATGTTGATGCAGCTTATGGAGGAGGAGCTTTAGCAGCAGATTCTGTAAGGCATCTATTTAACGGAATTGAAAGATCAGATAGTATTACCATAGATCCTCACATGTGGATGTTTTCAGCTTACGATTGTGGAGCCGTTATTTATAAAAATCCAGAACTGGCAAAAAAAGCACATTCGCAACAAGGTTCTTATTTAGATATTTTTAAGGATGAAGGTGCTCATGGTTTTAATCCAACAGATTATCAAATTCAACTTACACGTCGTGTTCGTGGATTGCCACTATGGTTTTCACTAGCTACGCATGGTACAGATAAATATAAACAAGCAGTAGAACGAGGCATCGAGTTGGCTCAAATTGCTGGTAAGTTAATAGAAGAAAATCCAAATGTAGAATTAGTTAGAGCGCCAAGTCTATCTTGTGTGCTTTATAGAAGAATAGGTTGGAAGCCAGAAGATTATACACACTGGACCTACGAAAACCATAAAAAAGGATTTGCTTTAGTAACACCAACCAAATGGAAAAATGGTGATACATTCGAGACCGTTTCTCGTTTTTGTTTCATTAGTCCAGATACCACAGAAAACGATATTCAAATGATTTTGGATTCGATGAATTAATAACAAAATTGAACCTTTAAGTTTTCGTTAAATGGTTATTATTTTAAAATTTGTTTTGTTAAACTATTAATTAAAAAATCAATTACTATTTTTGCACATGCAACACGATAAAGTACTTATTTTAGATTTCGGATCGCAATACACACAACTTATTGCGCGTAGAGTTAGAGAACTTAATATCTATTCCGAAATATTTCCTTTCAATAAAATTCCAGCAAATTTAAACGACTACAAAGCGGTTATTCTCTCGGGAAGTCCAATGTCTGTAAGGTCTGCCGAAGCATTTCATCCAGATTTAAAAGGTGTTAGAGGTGTAAAACCAATGCTTGCAGTTTGTTATGGTGCACAATATTTAGCTCATTTTTCAGGAGGAGAAGTAGCAGAATCTAACACAAGAGAATATGGTCGTGCTAACTTAAGTTTTGTAGAAGAGGATGCTTTTTTAAAAGGTATTTCTTCAGGAAGTCAAGTCTGGATGAGCCATAGTGATACTATTAAAAACTTACCAACAAACGGCAAGCTTTTAGCAAGTACACACGATGTTAAAAATGCAGCTTATAAAATAGAAGGTGAAACCACTTACGCCATACAATTTCATCCAGAAGTATATCACAGTACAGATGGAAAACAATTACTAGAAAACTTTTTAATAGGTATTGCAAATGTTAATCCAGACTGGACACCAAATGCATTTGTGGGTGAAACCGTTGAAGATTTACAAAAGCAAATAGGAAATGATAAAGTAGTTCTTGGATTGTCTGGTGGAGTTGATTCTTCTGTTGCAGCCATGTTATTACACAAAGCCATTGGTAAAAACCTTTATTGTATTTTCGTTAACAACGGTTTATTGCGTAAAAACGAATTTACAGATGTATTAGAACAATATAAAGGCATGGGATTAAACGTAAAAGGCGTAGATGCTTCGGCACGCTTTTTGGAAGCACTTGCAGGAAAGAGTGATCCAGAAGAAAAACGTAAAGCCATAGGTCGTGTATTTATAGAAGTTTTTGATGATGAAGCACATGAAATAGAAGATGTAACCTATTTAGCACAAGGCACCATATATCCAGACGTTATAGAAAGTGTAAGTGCAACAGGAGGACCAAGTGCGACTATAAAAAGTCATCATAATGTTGGTGGACTACCAGATTTTATGAAACTTAAAATTGTAGAGCCATTAAAAGCCTTGTTTAAAGATGAGGTGCGTCGCGTAGGCGCATCTATGGACATGGATCCAACGCTTTTAGGTCGTCATCCTTTTCCTGGACCAGGTTTGGCTATTAGAATTTTGGGCGATATTACTCTAGAAAAAGTGCGTATTTTGCAAGAAGTCGATGCTGTTTTTATTAATGGATTAAGAGACGCTGGATTGTACGATAAAGTTTGGCAAGCAGGTGCTATTTTATTACCTGTAAATAGTGTAGGAGTTATGGGAGACGAGCGTACATATGAAAAATGTGTTGCACTTAGAGCAGTAGAAAGTACAGATGGTATGACTGCAGATTGGGTAAATTTACCATACGAATTTCTGCAAAAAACAAGTAACGACATAATAAACAAAGTAAAAGGCGTTAATAGAGTGGTTTACGATATTAGTAGTAAACCTCCAGCAACAATAGAATGGGAATAAAGTTGTTATTTCGAGTGATTTGAGAAGAACAAGCAAATAGTATCGAGAAGTAACCGATTTTATAAATAATATTAATAATTATGGCGTTTCAGTTTGTTAATACCTATAAGGTTTTTAGAAGTCTTTCAGGATTACAAAAAGTCATGTTTTTTGTTATATCTTTTTTTGCCATACATGGAAAAAAAAGATACCATTACAACCGCTAACGCAACTTATTACGTACAATATACATATGAAGAAAATAATATACATCTTAAGCCTGTTTATACTATTGGCTTGTGGCTCTGCAAACGCACAGAAGTACAATACACATCGAGTTAAATCTGGAGAAACAATAGAAAGTATTGCTAAAAAACACAAGGTATCTGCTTCAGATATTTATAAACTCAATCCAGATTCTAGAAAAAAAATAAATGTTAATTCCATTTTAATTATTCCAAAGGCAGGCAGTGTAGCTTCTACCAAAACAACTGTAACATCAGAAAAGGAAAAAGTTGTTGAGAATGTATTCGATAGGTACCAAAAACACAAAACAAAACGTAAAGAGACACTATATAGTATTTCTAAAAAGTATGATGTAGACATTGAAGACATAAAAAAACACAATAAGTTCTTATATGCAAATAACCTAAGAAAAGGAGATAAACTACAAATACCTATTTATAAAAAAGTAATCACCTACGTTACTGTCCCAGAAGTAGTTGTTGCAGAAAACACAACTTATGTTGTACAACCAAAAGAAGGAAAATGGAGAATAGCTTATAAATATGGTATTACAGTTCAAGAGCTAGAAGCATTAAATCCTAACATGCCAAATATATTACAGCCAGGTCAAACTATTAATGTACCAAATTTAGAAACAGATAAAGTTAAGACTATAGAGGCAGAGTATAGTTACTATAAAGTGTTGCCAAAAGAAGGATTCTATAGGCTAAAAGTTAAATTAGGTATAGAACAAGCAGATTTAGAACGTTTAAACCCAGAATTAACAACTACTGGTTTAAAAGAAGGTATGATTTTAAAAGTGCCTTTAGATACCTCAGTTAATACTACAGAATTTGAAATAACCTCAAGCGATACGATTAGTAAGAATTTAGATTTTGTTAATTTATCTAATAAAGTAACAGATTACAATGTTAAAAACATTGCACTAATGTTGCCTTTTACGCTTAATATAATAAATACAGATTCTATTTACGACACAAAGAATAAAATTAAAAACGATAGAACCTTAGCGATTACTTTAGATTTCTACACAGGAACTTTAGTGGCTTTCGATTCTCTTAAAAAATTAGGAATCAATTTAAAAGTCGATGTTTACGATACGCAAAATAGACTAAGGGAGGTTAATACCATTGTTAGAAGAAACGATTTTTCTGCAACTCACGCTATTATAGGTCCATTACTATCTGGGAATTTTAATGCAGTTGCTAGTGCTTTAGAAAGCGATAATGTGCCTATAATTTCACCAATAGTTAAAACTGTTAATTTAGGGCCAAATGTGTTTCAATCAAGACCAAACGATGACAATTTAAAAGCTAAAATTGTAGATTATTTTAAAGCAGATTCAACAGCTCAAATTGTTGTGATTTCAGATCGAAATAATAAAGCAACAAGTACGATGCTTAAAGGTAGGTTTACCAATGCTAAATTAGTAAGTTCACGACTAGACAAGAAAACTCAAAAAGACGCATATTACATTGTAGAGCAGGATTTAATAGATGTTATTAAACCAGGTAATAATGTAGTGTTTTTAGAAACAGATAATGCAGGATTTGTATCTAACGTAACAAGTATACTTAATGGATTGCAAATAGAAGGTACTAAAATAACCTTAACCACTACAAACCAAAATAATGCTTTTGAGGATGATGAGGTTTCTAATTACCACTTATCTAATTTACATTTTACATATCCTTCAATTAATAAAATTCTAAATTCAGAATCAAGTAATTCATTTGTAGAACAATACAAAAAGCTATACAACACTTCTCCTAATGCATACGCTATTCGTGGTTTTGATATAACTATGGACGTGGTATTACGTTTGGTAACGTCTCAAAATTTATTTGAGTCTGTAGACTATTCACCATCCACCTCTTATATCGAGAATAAGTTTTCATATAAAAAGAAGCCATTTGGAGGTTTCTACAACGAAAGTGTTTACTTAGTGCAATATAACGCATTAGAAATCGAAGAGATTAAGCAATAAGCAATGTAGATGTTTCGTTTCAATAAACAAAATGAAACACAATTTTACTATGACTACTTTTTTTATAATTATTAGTTTTTTGTTGTATTTTCAAAGTAGTGATACTAAAGAAATTTCATGGCATGAAAACCATAAACTAAAGTGGACTGATTTTAAAGGTAAGCCAGATGAAAATTCTAATGCAGCTGCTATAACAGCTTCTGGAATAACCTTTAGCTATTCTATACAAAAAACCAGTTTTCAAGTTGTTACTAGTTTTAAAACTAAGGTTTTTGCACATTTTTATCCTGAAGAGTCTTGGTGTAAAAAAAACCTAATAGACAACCATATTTTAACACACGAACAGTTTCATTTTAATATTACAGAATTACATGTCAGGTATTTTCGAGAGAAAATTGCAACATTAAGCGTGAGTAACGCTATTGAAAAGGAACTAACAAAAGCTCATAAAAAAGCGAATAACGACCTAGAAGCCATGCAACACCTTTACGATACAGAAACCAACTATTCTATAGATAGAGAAGAACAGCAAAAATGGAATGCTTTAGTAAACAAAGAATTAAAACGATTAGAGAAATATAAATCTAACTAATGCAACTACAGCCAGATAAAACGTTTCTAATTAAATTAGCACATACAAAAATGCCTTATGGTAAATACGAAGGTAGATACCTAATAGACTTACCAGAATATTATATTGTTTGGTATCACAACAAAGGATTCCCAAAAGGAAAACTAGGAGACATGCTAGAAACCGTTTATACGCTTAAATTAAATGGCTTAGAAGAATTGGTAAGGAATATACAACGTAATTTTTCTAAGTTGTAAAAGCTGGATTCAAGTTTTATTTAACGTTCTTATACATGAAAAGTAGTTTTGGATTTAGAAATTCCCTACTGTTTAACCGTGAGACATCTTTTATTTTTAGGTTTTTTATAAATCTGCAAGCATTGAAAAATATATATTGCTTTAAGCGTTGGCTTTTCCATAATACTTTTTTCGCAACCAAAAGGAAACTCGAACCAATAAAATCAGCGCTGGAACTTCTACTAAAGGACCAATAACTCCTGCAAATGCTTGTCCTGAATTTAATCCAAAAACTGCAATAGCAACTGCAATTGCTAATTCAAAATTATTTCCAGCAGCTGTAAATGCAACCGAAGCGGTTTTGTCATATTCTGCTCCAGATGCTTTGGTAAAGAAAAATCCAATGATAAACATTAGCGTAAAATAAATAAGTAAAGGAATTGCAATAATTACAACATCCATTGGGATTTCTACAATCAATTCTCCTTTAAGTGAGAACATAACTACGATTGTAAACAAAAGCGCTATTAAAGTTATTGGCGAAATTGCCGGAATAAATGTATTGGTGTACCAATCCTCACCTTTCAATTTAACTAAAATTAATCTGCTTAAAATTCCCATCACGAAAGGAATACCTAAATAAATAGCAACACTTTCTGCAATTGTTCCGATTGAAATATCTACAATTGCTCCTTCAAAACCAAAATAGGGCGGAAGAACTGTAATAAAAAGCCAAGCATAAAAACTGTAAGCAAATACTTGAAAAATACTATTTAATGCAACTAAACCTGCTCCATATTCGCTACTTCCTTCTGCAAGGTCGTTCCAAACTAAGACCATTGCAATACAACGAGCTAAACCAATTAGAATTAGTCCGACCATATATTCGGGATAATCACGTAAAAATGTAATTGCCAAAACAAACATTAAAACGGGACCAATTACCCAATTTAGAATAAGTGAAATAGAAAGGATTTTTGTGTTTCTAAAAACCTTTGGTAACAAAGCATAATTAACCTTTGCCAAAGGTGGATACATCATTAAAATTAAACCAATCGCAATCGGAATATTGGTTGTTCCACTACTAAATGAGTTTATAATGTTTGGAAAAGATGGAATAAAATATCCAAGTCCAACTCCAATTGCCATTGCGACAAATATCCAAAGTGTTAGATTTCTGTCAAGAAAACTTAATTTTTTTGAAGCCATTTTTTATGAATTTATTTGAGAGAAAACGTAAAATAACTCTGTTGCTATTTGTAGACTTCTTTCATTGTATTTTTCTGCTTGCTGTGGTGTATTGTCAAATGCTTTTGGGTCTTCAAAAGTTATTGGAATACGTTTTTCTGCACCTGGAACAAATGGACAAGCTTCATTTGCTGAATCGCAAGTCATAATCGCTGCAAATTCAGATTTTGGATTAAAATCGTCATCTAACTTTTTTGAAAATCCGATAATAGGATGCTCATTGTCGGCATATTTAATGCTGTAAATTGGGTTCTCGTTTTTTGAAATGGTGTTTATTTGAAATCCAGAATTTTGCAAAGTTTCTGCAACCATTGGAAAAAGAGCGGTACTTTCCGTGCCACCTGAATAACAAAACACATTTTTAATATTGAAATAATTTGCCATTGTTTGTGCCCAAACTTGCGATAAATGACTTCTTCTCGAATTATGAGTACAAATGAAATTGATACGAATTTCTTGATTTCCGGAAACCTTTGACTGAATAAAATCAGTTAGTGGTTGTAAAACTGTTTTACGTTCACTTGATATAGTTTCTGTATTTAATGATTTGATTAAATCTTCTATTTTTAAAAATAGGGTTGGTTTTGTTGTTATCATTTTTTTTAAAATTTAAATTGGTTTTAGCAACAGTTTCCATCTGGTGAACAGCAAGGTTCATCATTTAAATTAGATAATTTTACTTTTGTCTTTTCTACTGGAATTCCGCAATTGTCTTTTGCTAGACAATCGGTTTGTTTGTTAGTTAGCAAGAAGTTTTTGCCGTCAAAGTCTAGTCCAAATTTGCCAATGGTATCTGCTTGATATTCTACTTCGATTTCTAAATCGGCTATTTTTAAGATTTTTTCCGAAAGTTCAATGATATTCAACAGCTTTTCGGGATGTAATCTGTGGTCGTAGTCGTTTGCATTCCAAAGTTGGAAGTTTACAACATCTTCTTTCCTTTCTGTTCCGCCACAATCGATAAAATGTTTTGTGATTTTACCAACTTCTGTAACGTGAAAGTGATTTGGAATTAATTCTCCGTTTGGTAATTGAAAACCTATAGTTTCCAATTCTCTTAATACTGATTTTGCTTGTGATAATTTCATAACTCTATTTGTTTATTGCGATTATACGATTAATTGATTCAAATTTTTTTAACAGCAATCTTGGCTTTTGCTTAAGTCTTGGTTTAGAAATTCGGTCATTATAGTTTTCATTATTGTCCAGTTTTCTTTGTGAATACAGTAACAAACACTTGTTCCTTCTACATTTCCTTTAATTAAGCCTAAATGTTTTAGTTCTTTTAAATGTTGTGAGATTGTTGGTTGTGCTAATCCAATTTCGTTTACCAAATCTCCACAAACACAAGAGTTAATTTTAAACAAATGTTGTAAAATCGCTACTCTCGCAGGATGCCCGAAAACTTTTGCAAAAAGAGAAATTTCATTTTGTTGATCGGTAAATATTTCGGTTTTTGTTAATCCCATTTTCAGTAAATATTAATTTATTGCAATATTACGATAAATATTTGAGAGTTCAAATTTTTTTGACTTTGTATAATAGAACTTACAAATAAGTTGGCTTAATTTTTTAACAAAGTCAAGTATACTTTAATTAAATCAAAAATTTAAAACAAATAAAGTAATAATTTGTTGTAAAATGGCGTATTTTAATCTATTCGAAAACAACATCATCAATATAAATTATTTGGTCACTTTTAAAGCCTCTTGAAAAAAGTGTAAAGCCAGACCTAATACAACTTAAGTCTAGTCTTTTGGTATTAATAGAGTATTGTTTCCATTTGGTGGTAAGTTTAACTTCTATAGCTTTTTTTGCTGTATCTGGAAAAGTTTTGTTTTTTCCTATTAAACCAAAACCAATGGTTGCCACCACATCTTTTTTATTGGCTTTTGCCCAAAAAGTGAGTTTTTTAGCTCCAGTAATATTGTATCCACCAAGAATATCTCCCCAATCATTAGCGGGATTTACAAGACCTAAGCCATACCAATCGTATTCTTGTTTGTATTCAATTTTCAAAGCTGCTTTTCCAGAGTGCACTTCGGTTTTATGCTGTGTATCAACAGTCATAACTTTATAATTTCCCATATAAGCAGATGCTGTATAAGGATCGTTATCGCCATCTTTATAAACGTAAAATGGTAAACTAACCTTTGGAACTAGATATTTTTGATTTTTAGCATTTTCATCCAAAACAACAATAGATGTAGAGCCTATACCTATATTTTTATAACTGTCTTTTACATAGACATAAACTTTAATAGCTCCATGTTCTTTAGGCAATTGTATTTCGAAACCATTAACAGGTCTCCTCTATAATGTAATGGGTTTATTTGGTCACGACGCTTTCTGCTTCCTGTACGTTGGTTGTACCCAAAGTTTACTTTTAAACTATCGTTCTCTAAGTCTTTGATTTCTAGAACAACAGGAATCCAAGTTTCGCTTTGAAATTTCGAGTTTGGAAGTGTAAAGTTTATAACCTTTGGCACAGTGTTTAAAGGTTTATTGCCTGTAAATACCTCTCTAATAGCCCAATATTGAGGTCGCGTCATGTTTTCATAATGTGTAAACAACCAAGGTCCCATAAACTCATTTCCTGAGGCATAATGAAACACAAATACACCCAAGTTTTTAGATTTGTTTTTAATCCAATTATTGTAACCATTTAAAATAGTATCATACTTTTCTGTGTCGTTAGGCTCTACGATAACATCATTTATTTTTTGTTTAATATCCCATTCTCCAGTTACACCAAACTCTGTTAATATGTAGGGTTTGTTAATTCATTTTTTTTCCAACTCTTCCTCTAGTAAATTTGCACCAGGACCATAACTATTAAGACCATAAATATCGAGGGAAGGTACATGCTTTTGCCACCAATCTAAACCAAAAGTCCAAGCCTCAACAGACGTTATAAGATGCTCAGTATCTTTTTGTTTGATTGCACTACAAATACGCTCTAATAATGTTGAATACGCCAGTTTTTCTTCATCTGTAGCTGTATTTAAATAGACTTCATTACCAATGCCCCAAATTAGAACTGCAGGATGATTTTTATAAGTATCAACAACATGTATAGCATTTTGGAACATGTCTTCTTTACCTTTTGTATTCTGTATATAGTTAAAGCTATCATCGTCTTCCATTCCAGGTCTTCCATGTCGCATCCATATACCAAGCATTACTTTAATACCATTGGCATGCGCTGCATCTAATAATTTTGAAGTGTTTTCTCCTGTAGCCCAAGTTCTAATCGTATTTACGCCAAGAAATTTTAAATCTTTAAAATAGGTGTCGTAATTCTCAACATCTTTATTAAACCCAAACGTAACGCCTTTAATTTCGTATGGATTACTATCTACTAATAACTCCCAATTTCCATTAATTTTTGCAATAGTTGTTTGCGCATAAAGCATATTAATACCAATGGGAATTAAAATAGAGAAAATTATTTTTGTGAGATTTTTATTCATTCTATGTGGTATGTAAATTAATATACGTTTTGAATATTTTCAATATAAACGTTATCAATGTAGTGGATTTTTTTTTTAAAGTTAAGCGGTTTGCTTTTTCAAAATACAAATAATCTTTAATTTAGATCATTAAAAATAAAACTTTAAACACTTAGTTTTTCAACTTAAAATTGTAAATTTGCTCGCGTTTAACAACGCACAATGGCAACTACAACAAAATACATATTTGTAACAGGAGGAGTAACATCTTCACTAGGAAAAGGAATTATAGCAGCTTCATTAGCGAAGTTACTTCAAGCACAAGGTTACAGAACCACAATTCAAAAGTTAGATCCTTATATTAACATAGATCCTGGAACTTTAAATCCTTACGAACATGGTGAATGTTATGTTACTGATGATGGTGCAGAAACCGATTTAGATTTAGGGCATTACGAACGTTTTTTAAACGTACCTACAAGTCAAGCAAATAATGTAACCACAGGTCGTATATACCAAAGCGTAATAGAAAAAGAGCGTCGTGGTGAGTTTTTAGGCAAAACGGTTCAAGTTATTCCGCATATTACAGACGAAATAAAACACCGCATCCAAATTCTTGGAAACTCTGGAGATTACGATATTGTAATTACAGAAATTGGTGGTACAGTTGGTGACATAGAATCTTTACCATACATTGAGGCCGTTAGACAATTAAAGTGGGACCTTGGAGAACACAATGCCCTAGTAATCCATTTAACATTAATTCCTTATTTATCTGCTGCTGGCGAATTAAAAACAAAGCCAACACAACACAGTGTAAAAACATTAATGGAAAGTGGAGTTCAGGCAGATATTTTAGTTTGTAGAACAGAACATGAACTACCTGAAGAATTAAGGGATAAGTTAGCACGATTTTGTAACGTAACAAAAGAGTCTGTAATTCAATCTATAGATGCATCAACCATATACGATGTGCCTAATTTAATGCTTGAGCAAGGTTTAGATACTATAGTTTTAAAGAAATTAGACCTAGAAAGTAATACACCTAATTTAGACCAATGGAACGCGTTTTTAAAACGACATAAAAATCCTAATTCTGAAGTAACTATCGGCTTAATAGGAAAGTATGTAGAGCTTCAAGATTCTTATAAGTCTATTTTAGAGTCTTTTATCCATGCAGGAGCAGAAAATGAAGTAAAAGTAAATCTAGAATCTGTGCATTCCGAATATTTAAATGGTGACAATGCAAAAGCTATGTTATCTCATTTAGATGGTGTTTTAGTAGCACCAGGATTTGGAGAAAGAGGTATAGAAGGTAAAATTGATGCTGTAAGATATGTGCGTGAAAATAATATTCCGTTTTTAGGAATCTGTTTAGGTATGCAAATGGCAGTAATTGAGTTTTCTCGTAATGTTTTAGGTTTAGAAGATGCCAATTCTACAGAAATGAATGCTAACACAAAGCATCCAGTTATCGATTTAATGGAAGCTCAAAAAACCATTACAGATAAAGGTGGCACCATGCGTTTAGGTGCTTGGGATTGCAAACTAACTCCTGATAGCATAGTAGGGAAACTTTATAATACTGAGATTATTAAGGAGCGACACAGACACCGTTACGAATTTAACAGTGATTATAAAACACAAATTGAAGCAAAAGGAATGCTAGCCACAGGTTTAAATCCTGAAACAAACCTTGTTGAAATAGTAGAAATACCAAGCCATCCTTGGTTTGTTGGTGTTCAATATCACCCAGAATATAAAAGTACAGTCGCAAAACCGCATCCTCTTTTTATAGCGTTTGTAGCTGCAGCTTTAAAGCATAAAAAAAACAATTAAGATGTCACTATGGCATAAAATAAATAACGGATTACTTTTTGAAGAGTAATGCTCTAGAACAAAAACCTGTTTGTTTTATAACTAACAGGTTTTTTAAATTAACTAATTAGTTTACCGCTTTAGCGGAAATAACATGGAAGAAAAGAAATTAGACGTAAAATCAATAATAGGATTCGTGCTTATATTCGCAATCTTATTGTTTATGATGTGGAAAAACCAACCATCACCAGAAGAAGTTGCAGCTGAAAAAGCGAAACAAGAATTAGTAGAAGCAGAAAAGACTAAAGCAGAAACTGAGGCAATAGAGAAAGATGAGCCTAAAGTTTTAGCTTCAGAAGATTTTTCTAATATTAAACCAGGAGATTCTTTACAAGAAGTAGCGCTTAAAAATAAATTTGGTGCTTTTGCTTATGGAATGGGTTTAACTTCAGAAGATGTAATTGTGGATAATGGTGTACTTCATTTAAAATTTTCAAAAATTGGTGGTCACTTATCAGAAGTTAAACTCAGCAAGTTTGTAGATTTCGATTCTATTCCTATTTACTTAGTTAAAGATAATAATGCGAGTTTTAATATCAATTTTGGAACTACAGAAAGCAGAATATTAAATACTAAGGATTTACCATTTCAATCTAAAGTCACTAAAAATGGAGAAAATACTGTAGTTTCAATGAAGCTTAAAGTATCTGAAACCAAGTTTTTAGAATACTTATATGTTATCAAGCCTAACGATTACATGATAGATTTTACCATTAAATCTCAAGGTTTAAGTACTGTTATTAATGGTTCTCAAGATGTAAAACTAGAATGGACGCAAAAAACTAAGCGTCACGATGAAAGTATAAGTTACGAAAACCGTTACACACGTTTAACTTACCAACATGATGGTGGAAATATTGATAAACTATCACAAACTGGAGAAGATGAAGAAACTGCAGAAAATGCAGATTGGTTATCTTTTAGACAACATTTCTTTAGCTCAATATTAGTGGCAGATAAGCCTATAACATCTGTTTTATTATCATCTAAGGACTTAGTAGAGTACGAAGATATAGATACTGTATACACAAAATCGTTTAGTGCAAAAACTAATTTAGTCCTTTCAGGAAACGAATTAAATACAACTTTCGGATTATTTTATGGGCCAACAGATAGTAAAGTCCTAAAACCTTACAATAAAAATTTAGAAGAAAGTATACCACTTGGTTGGGGACTTTTTGGTTGGATTAATGAGTATATGTTTATTCCATTATTTAGCTTTTTAAGTAGCTTTCTACCATTTGGTATTGCTATTATTGTAATGACAGTACTTATTAAACTAGTAATGTCTTTTGTTCAGTATAAGCAGTATTTGTCTCAAATGAAAATGAAAATCCTTAAGCCAGAACTTGAGGCTATTCGTGAGAAGCATAAAGACAACAAAATGAAGGCGCAACAAGAAACAATGGCCTTGCAGAATAAAGCAGGAGCTAGTCCGCTTGCAGGATGTTTACCAGCTCTAATACAAATGCCAGTGTTCTATGCTCTATTTATGTTTTTCCCAACAGCCTTTGCTCTAAGACAAAAAAGTTTCCTTTGGGCAGACGATTTATCATCATTCGATGCCATATACCATTTTCCTTCAGGATTTAGTATTCCTATTTATGGAGATCATATTAGTTTATTTCCAATATTAGCAGGTATTGCTATTTTCTTCTATATGAAAATGACTACTGGACAGCAAGCAGCTTCTGCAGCACCACCACAAGAAGGTATGCCAGATATGCAAAAGATGATGAAATACATGATTTACTTTGCACCAATAATGATGATTGTATTCTTTAACTCCTATGCATCAGGATTAAGTTTATACTATTTTATTTCAAACTTAATTAGTATTGGAATTATGTTAGTAATCAAGAATTACATCTTAGACGAAGATAAAATTCATGCACAAATGCAAGTTCAAAAAGCAAAACCTAAAAAGGAAAGTAAGTTTCAGAAAAAAATGAAAATGATGATGGAGCAAGCAGAGCAACAAAAACAAGCTCAAAAGAAGAATAAAAAATAAGCATAATATATTTTTAGAAGGCTGCCACTTATTATTTAAGTTTGGCAGCTTTTTTGTTTAATACAATTTGAATTTAAAAGTCACGTTAACCAAATAGACTACTATTACGTATTTGATACGTATTACATTTAATAAAAAACAAAAATGAATAAGACCTTAATTTTACTAATAGCTTTAGTATCAAGTATTACTTTTGCACAAGAAATAAATCAAAAAGATGTTAATGGATTTCGCCATGGCGAATGGAGAAAAAATTTCGAAGGCACAAAAGTATTACGATACGAAGGACAATTTAATCATGGAGAAGAGATTGGTACTTTTAAATTTTATAAAAATATTGATGGACAATCTGTATTAACTGCTACAAGAACATTTTCGACTAATAGTGATTTAGCCGAAGTCAAATTCTATTCTTCAACTAAAAACTTAATTAGCGAAGGTAAAATGCTAGGTAAAACTTATGTTGGTAAATGGATATATTACCATAACAAATCTAAAGTTGTCATGACAGAGGAGTTTTACGATCATAAAGGTAAGCTGGAAGGTTTAAAGAAAACCTATTATTTAAGCGGACAATTAGCACAACAAGAAAACTATAGTTCTGGGATTTTAGTAGGCGAATCTAAATGGTTTTCTGAGTCTGGTAAAGTGATTAGAGTTTTTAATTACCAAAATGGAGAGTTACATGGTCCTGCTAAAATATATGATGTTAAAGGTAATATTGAAATGGAAGGTGTTTATCAAAACGATAGACGTCATGGTATTTGGAAGTTTTATAAAAATGGAAAATTTGATAAAGAAAAAGACTTTACAAGACGAAGTAAAAGCCCTTATAAAAAGTAGTAAAAACAAACAAAGCGCTTAGAAAGTATCTAAGCGCTTTGAATTAAATAAAAGGACTTGTATTTATCTATTAACCAACCGTAGAAAATGCCTTTTACCTTAAATATTTTAAAATTACATAGGTAATAATACTTTATTTACTGCATGTATTACACCATTAGACGCTTGAACATCTACAGCAATAATGCCTATGTCTGTATTACCAGAACCATCAGTCATGTCTGCAATGTTTGATCCTGTGCCAGGTAATGTAACAGTTAAGTTATCACCTTCCAAAGATGGAGCAACAGTATCACCATTAGGTGTTAAGTCTGTAGATCTTACATTTAAACCAGCAACAACATGGTGTAAAAGAATATTTGTTAATACACCTTCATCACTAGGAACAGTAATTGCAGCAAATGCTTCGTTTACAGGAGCGAATACTGTGAATTCTGGATCAATGTTGTCTATATTACCCACAGCAGTTCTTGATAAAATTGAAGCGAAATCTGTATTTGGTGTCAACGTTGTTAAAGCTGCTTGTAATGTATCAAATGCTGGGTCTGCTACTGCAAAAGTTGTAACCGTAGGAATATCAATAACTTCATTGACAATATGTACAATTCCATTTGTTGTAGAGACATCTGGAGTTGTTACAGAAGCTCCTCCATTAAATTGTACACCACCGTTACCATTCCAAAAGATGCTTAAATTAGTATTGTTAGGACCACTGGCCATGGTTTTTGCATATCCGGTAGCATCTGCTAAACTGCTTGATTCAATGTTAGCACCATCTATAACATGGTTTAATAAAATTTGAGTAAGTGTTGCAGGTGGTACTTCTTGTAATGTTGCAAAACCTTTAGCTTGTAAAAAAGCAGTAAATGCTGCATTTGTTGGCGCTAAAACTGTTCTTTGTCCATCTGCTGAAAGCGCATCTACTAAACCTGCTTGAATAACAGCTTCTACTAAGATGCTTAAATCTCCAGTCGCTTGTGCCGTTTGCACAATATTTAATGGTTGCGGAGTTGGAGTTGTCGTTGTATTATCATCATCGTTACTACACGACCAGAATAAGGTTACAACTAACATTAAAATTGATAATTTTCTTAAATTTTTCATAGTAATTTAATTTTTTGTTTGAATTATGTTTAACAAAATTATTAAAATATTAAACAAAATATCTAAATCTTTTGTTAAACAATATTTAAAAAAATGTTAAACAAAAAATAGTTCGTTTTTCAAAAATGATAATATGTATTCAAAAAAATTAAATTCTTGTATCTTTGCAGTTACAATAAAAGTAGGCCTGAATTTTGGCTATTAATATGAAAAAAAGAGTAATTGTAGGACTTTCTGGTGGTGTAGATTCTAGCGTTGCAGCTTATTTATTAAAAGAGCAAGGCTATGAAGTTATAGGGCTTTTTATGAAAAATTGGCATGATGATTCTGTTACTATTTCAGATGAGTGTCCTTGGCTTGACGATAGTAATGACGCTATGTTGGTTGCCGAAAAATTAGGCATTCCTTTTCAAACTGTAGATTTAAGCGTACAATACAAAGACCGCATTGTAGACTATATGTTTAATGAATATGAAAAAGGACGCACACCAAATCCAGATGTTTTATGCAATAGAGAAATAAA
>ENA-OUOG01000592-OUOG01000592.1-marine-metagenome-genome-assembly--contig:-NODE-592-length-47017-cov-14.153174_pt1 | contig 47017 bp, 66 predicted proteins | sample MGYA00248635_ERZ508505 | MGnify/ENA primary metagenome ERZ508505 (study PRJEB26176, sample SAMN06267871) | marine metagenome | isolation source: Saanich Inlet, British Columbia, Canada | place: Pacific...
TCAGGTACATTCTTGATTGCTATTGCCGCAACTGGTTCTAACAAAGACGGTTGGGCAAGCCTAGGCTGGATTGAAGTTAGGTAATAAATACACATATTAAAATAGGAGCGAACTATGAATACTAACGAATACGACGTTCACGTCGTAAAAGTAGTTGACGGCGATACTGTCGACGTTGACATCGATCTAGGATTTGGAATCCAACTAAAAGATGAGCGTGTACGTGTTATGGGCATTGACACACCGGAAAGCCGTACATCAGATGATGTAGAAAAACTATTTGGACTTGCGGCAAAGAACAGACTATACGAATTGTTAGAAAAAGACGCTAAACTTATCACCACAGAAGACAAGAATGGCGAAGACATGAAAGGCAAGTTTGGACGTATTCTAGGAGACTTCCGTGCCGCAGATGGACGTATGGTTACACAAATCCTAATTGAAGAAGGACATTGCGTTCCTTACTTTGGCGGTAGCAAAGATGATGTACAAGCACAGCACATGATTAACCGTGAGCGTCTTCTAAACGAAGGCATTGTTGATCGTGCTGAATATGACAAAGCAGTGCTTAAGGAACAAAAAGAAAACAATTAATGAGATATGAAATTATTTCCTTTGATAACATAAGTGATGACCGTGCTCCAAGTTTAGATTGGTGTCATAAACAGTTCAGTCCTGTTATTGGGGAAATAATTTATCTCTTTTTTACAAAAGTCGACTTTGATGTTTTCGACGAGTACAAAGAAATTATACGTAGTATACAAAATAAAAAGCACCTTACTCAAAAAGAACAAGTCGGCCTAAGTAAAATAAAAAAACAACTTTGGCTTAAAAATGATTTTGCTAAAAACAAAAAGTTTTACAATCCTTTGGTAGCAACTCCATACAAAGATAATAAGTATTTGGTACATCCTGGAAGAGATAGATTTGTAATACTAAAAGCATTTGGTTACAATGAATATGAATTTCTAGTGTGTTCGGATAAAGAAATGGAGAGAAGTAATCTCGAAGAGATTCAATCGCATCATGTACAAGATACTATTATAAGATTCAATCAACGAAACTTTAGTACTGTAACTAACGTAGATGATACTGCCTTTAGGAAATGGATATGAAATATATTAACGTTAACACAGACGATTTGGTAGCATATGAAAAAGGCCTAGAGGGCACAGAAATTTTACAAAAATACGGAGAAGATTTAGGTTTCTACGTATTCGAATACATAAGAACCAATAATCCTGTAATATTTGATGAGAACAAAGATCATATCAGAGAAGTGTTTGTAAAGTACAACAACTTTGATAGTTCTATAATTAGAGATCACGCAGAATTATTTTTTTATAAATTAAAAAAGATAATCTTCCTTCACAGAGAGTTTTTACAGCATCAAAGATGGACTAATCCTTTAGTGATTAGGAAAAGTATCAGATATGAAAAGTTCCTAGTCCACCCGGGAGTAGACAGACTTCATGTGATGCGCAGTCTAAAAGTTAAGTCGTATAATTGTTTGTATCTAGAAAATATAGAATTTAGTGAGGACTTTGGTCCTAGGCTAAGCAAAGAGTTTACAGATGATACTGAATTTGAATATAGCTATAGCGAACATACTAGAAGATTTAATTTTGTACACAAAAATCCCTTCCAAGAAAGATCCGATTACAATCTAAAGAAATGGTTTAAGGATACTTACACAGACGACGGTGTCAGTGGAATGATTGCCAGACCGTCAAATGTTTCTTTAAGAGATTATCGCCTCAAGAAAATGATTAGAAAAAATAAGGGCCGCTAGTAGAACTAACGACCCTTTTACTGTTAATAGTTTCCCTACGGGCTCTTTTACTTCTTCACGCCAGTTTGATTGACGAAATCATACATTTTTTCCGCAGTTTCTAAGATCTTTTCTAGTCCTGGAAATTCAGGCATATCTACTTTAGAAACAATTTGACCAGTCTTCTCATCGCGAGTAGCAGTCATTTCCCAACCTTGGAACTTTACATGAAAGTCTTCGATTGATACATCTTTAGCCATTGCTAAGATGTCAGTGCGGATCTCATATCCATTTTTATTGAATTTTACTTCAGGTGCCTTAGGCATTTCAATTTTATTTGACATAGTGTTTCTCCTTGTGTGTCTGTGTCATTGTTGTTAGAGTTTCTAACAACTGTTACTAATGTAACACTCTTATTTATAAAGGTCAATAAGAGTGTTTGCCATTAATGAACTTTATTTTCCAAAGAACTCTTCATACTCTTCATCAGTATATGGCCACATTATAGTAACCCCGCAATACTCATAGCATGAAGTGTCATTACTCCAGCAAGTACAGCAAACATTGCCGTAAAAACAAGTGCTCCGCGAATAAAATTAGTCATTCCACTTCTCCAACATTAGAGCGTTTGCTTCATCATGATAGCCTTGGCGTGATAGTTCGGCAGCGGCTCTAGCCCTACCTGCGCTCTCACCAAAAGCAATAATGGTAACAAAAGCAGTAACAAGTGCTTTGCGAATAACAGAACAAATTTTACATGTAATATTATAAAAGCTAGTGTGTGTTAGTGTGTTCATCTGTAGAAGTCTCCCTTTGCGATAGATGTGATGTCAGAACGGCCAATACCAAGATCACGTAGTTCATGATCAGTTAGTGCTGAAAGTTCTCTGATTGTTTGACGCTCTAGTGCCTTGCGGGCTCTTGTGCGTTTCCAATCGCGGATTAGGTCCGCTAGTCCATCGAAATTTAGCCATTGTGCGGCTGTCAAGATCGCTTGTGTCATTACAGTTTTACTCCTATTGTTGGGGCTCTGCCCTTGTGCTTGAGCATATAATGATAGGCAAACTGCCAATCATTCTTATACTCAGTTTTTGCCCAAGTAAGCATGTCTTTTTCCCAACGTGAGGAGTTGCGTCCAAACATACTCACAAGGCCGTCGATGATGCTTTTCATCATTTTTCTCCTTGAATGTTATGGATGCTTGAGGAAAGCAATACCCCGGAACTTCCCCGGCGGTGCAATCGCTTGTAACGCATGGATAATGCGCATAGTCTGTCCTATGTGTCTAAGTGTGTGACAACAAGAATTGCTCTTATTGCCTCAGTATTTACCATTATAGTACAGCCATGCTTACATTTTTTCAACCACTTTTTACGCAAAACTGTTATGCTTTTTTAGCATGACTGTAAAATGAAAAGAAAACTATTGTGTTTTTCATTTAAATGTAATATAATGTAATCTGTGCAAAAGGTTAAATACAAAAAAGGTGTTTAGAACCATGAAGATAAAAACAAGATCGATATTACAAGAACTTAATGCTATTGCTGAGCATAGAAATGCCGAAGCTCTTATTGAGAGTAGAGCAACCAATGTCATTAATAGTGCTATCAATCTTATCGAATCAATGGCCAAACATTACGATGCTGAAACAGCAGATGAATTAGAACGTAGATTGATTAATGCCATCAAGGGTAAAGACCCTGCTAAATTTGAAAGAGGCATTAGAAAAATTACAGAATCAAAGCGCAAGGCTAAAAAGAATGAAAACTAATTTAAGCGAAGGCGGAAACGTCTTTAAAGATAAAGATAAGAAACCTCTCACACAGCGTATTGCTACTGCTGATGTTGAACCTACTATTGCTTATATTGAAAAAATTACAGGATTAGACTTTACAGCAGAAAAGGGTGAAGATAATAAACCTGTTAAATGGTTAGGTACTACTGGACGTAAAGAAGATCCAGACGGTACATTTGAATTAAACAGCTCAGGGGATTTAGATCTTTCAGTTGATGCTAATGAGATGGACAAAGAAGAGTTCTTTCAAAAAATGGTATCACAGTTTGGTAAAGAGAATGTTAGAAAGTCAGGCGACAACGTACATTTAAAAACTCCTATCAACGGCGATGAGTCAAACGGTTTTGTACAATCAGACTTCATGTTTACTACTAATCCTAAATTTCAACAAGGATCAATGATAGGCGGGTCTGGCAAGTACAGAGGAGAGCATAGACATATTGTTCTTTCAAGCATTGCTCGAGCAAAGAACTTAAAGTATTCACCAAAAAGCGGTTTGTTAGATCCTGATAGCAATGAAGTTATTTCAGACGATTGGAATACTATTGCTAAAGAATTATTAGGTCAAACTGCTACAGAAAAAGATATTAGAAGTGTTGACAGTATTCTCGAATACATCAAGAAACTTCCTAACTACGAAGAGCTAATTTCCGCGGCAAGAGAAACCTTAAGTAAATATGATATTGAACTTCCACAGAAGGAAGCATTTGAAAGTTACAAACCAGGAAGTATTGGCTGGATGAGATCAATTATAGATATTGTAAAATGAGAGCATTTGAATTTTTAACAGAAGCCAAAAAAGTTGGCAGAGAATTTAATCACCTAGAAGACCTAGTGTTCACTGAGGATGGTGGGGTATTCAAAGCCATTGATGTTCTTAGAAGTCTAGCATCGGGTGCTAAAGATGTTGCTGTTAAATGGGATGGCAGTCCTACAGTTTACTGGGGTAGAGATGACAACGGCCAATTTCGTATGTTTCCTAAGAATGCTTGGGAATATATCAAGCGTGGCAAGTCTGAAGTATCTCCTGGTGTTCCTACAGTGCTATCTAATCCACAAGATGTTGACACATTTATTATGAACACTGGTAAGATAGAACCTGGCAAAGAACAAGAACGACAAAACTTTGCCGATGGTATGTCAGGTCTTTGGCCCATATTAGAAAAAGCAACACCAGAAAATTTTAAAGGATTTGTTTTTGGAGATCTGTTGTACTATTCCGATAAGCCATTCACCGCAGATGAGAATGTAATTAAATTTACACCTAACAAAGTTACATATTCTGTTAAAAAAAATAGTGACATTGGAAACCGTATAGCGGCAAGTAAAGTTGGTGTAGCAGTACACGCAGTCTACGACGGGCTAGGCAGTACAGTAGGACAGCCGATTAAAGATGTAGAATCACTTTCAGGAAACTCCGATTTAGTTGTTGTGGGACAAACATACGTTACGCATAAACCAGCAGTAGGAGCAGAAAATTTAAGTGCTATCGAAAGTGAAGCAAACAAATCAAGTAAACAAATATCAAATCTACTCACACCTGTTAAAGGCTTGTCTGGGCTGGCAGAAATCGTATATAAATTTGTTAACACAAAAAGCAAAGCAAAACAGTTAGATCAACTAGATCCTAAAAACTTCTTTGATTGGTTAGCAACTAGCACAGTGTCAGCAGGACAACAACAGCGTATTAAAGATCTTAGTAATCAATACGAAGGTGCTATGGCAAGTATGTTTTTCCTAGTACGAGAAATTATGAAAGCCAAAGACGAAATCATTAGAGAACTTGATCAAGCCGAAGGAGATATTACAGCATCTACAGGTGATGTTCCAGGCGGCGAAGGTTATGTTAAGACTGGTGATAAAGTTAAACTAGTACCAAGAGACCGTTGGACTCCCAACTAAATTCATTAAAAACCGTCGGTTACACCTAGTTTTTCTCCAAAATGATAAATACATGTACTAAGAATCATGGTGATCTTAGAATTTAACCAGCCCTGGAGAGGGGTAAATGATTAAGGAGAAAATATCATGGCTAATACTTTCGGAGTAGTTTCACCAAACTATCAAAAAATCGTAGCAGGTTCACAACTTGGTACACGTTCACTTCAGTTCATTGAAGTTGCAGCTGTTCACAGCTCAAACCCAGTAGACTTCACTAAAGGCGTACTAGCAGGTACTGGCGCTTACACTGACTCACAGTCACTTTTGGCTAAAGCAGTTAACGCAGTTCAAGGCTTCGCAGAAGTTTACATTGTAGGTGTTCCTTCAGCAACTGAAGTTACACTAGTTATTGCTTCAGACACAGCTAACGACGGCACAGCATCTGACTACAGCTCAATGGAAGCTGCAATCAAAGATGCAATTGCCGCTGATACTTCAGCAACTGTTACTGAGTTGACACTAACTGGTGACGACTTAGCATAATAGAATCCCAACTACCTTAGGGACCGTGACAACGGAAGGCGTCACACTAAAGAGCGGAGAAGAAATTTTCCGCTCTTTTTTTATCTGCTTAAATAATAGCAGATTATGAAATACAAGATTCTTACTCAAGTTGATATTACCAGAAGCAGACCTTTGAGAGACGACCCAGATGTAGTCAAACAAGGGCAACAAGCTAATTTTAATAGCCTTCGTCAGGCTATTGAATTACGTGCCATCATTATTGATGACCGTGATCCTTATGTTGACAACAACTGGTGGGTATATGAATTTAATACAGATAGAGAAGATCAGTTCTTAAAGAACAACGATCCAGTAGGACTGTTAGTTGATGATATAGACGGCGTTCCATACGTGTCTGGACTAAATACTAGTGCTGAGAAAGATCCAGCAGTGTTTAAAACAACAGGCTCAAAAATTAATACTAAAGTACTGTTTGATGGGGCCCGATGATAAATACAAGCAATAATAAATAAAGGCACCATTTAACAACTTCATAAAGGCCAACTAAGAGTTTACTTTAACGCTATCTCGGAGCGAGATTAACGGAGATATTAAATGGCTACTAGCCCAACAACAAATTTAGAAAAAGAAAGTTTAGAAGCACACGTTGACTTGTGCGCATTGCGCTATGAGCAGTTAGATCGTCGCATGACTTTACTAGAAGAAAAAGTAGAAGACGTTCATAAAGATATTGTTCACGGTCAAAAGGGCTTAACCAAAGTTATCATTGGTACCACTGGTACTATCATCGCATCAGTTCTTACCGTAGTAGTTACAATTTTACTCAAGATGTAGCCCCCCAGAAAACTATTACATTAAATACTGGCCTAAGGGCCTTTTTTAATGACTGATATTCAACATAAATTAGATGGTGTAATTAGTAAGGTTAATCGTGATCTTGCTAAACAAGAATTCGTTGCTCCAAGCAAAACCGAAAAAGGTATCCTTGTAGGTGATATTCTTATAGTTCCAAACGGAACCCAAAAAGATTTGTATAGGAAAGAACTGCTTCTTTACCAAGGTGTTTATCTAAACAAGTGTGCTATCAAAATGGCTAACTTATTAGCACTATATAAATCGCATACTAGAATACAACAAATTTATAGCGCAGATCAAAGATTTGGAATGGCTCTAGCAGATTACCAAATTTTTAAGGACAAAGTAAAAAGAGCCAAAGATCAAAACGATCAGTTTAAGATAGACTTATACATGGCTAGATTGCTTTTTGCTAAGGACAGGCATGAAAATCTTAAATTTCGAGCATTACGTTTGACAGTATAAGTACTAAATACAATATAAATTACTTGGGTGGAGAGTCATGAAAACAACAGATATTTTTACTAGACCGGATTCGAAGAAATTGAACGAAACTGTCGAAAAAGTATTCGGCACAAAGTTGAATTTAGAACAATACGATAGTGTTGCGCTGGAAGATATGCGCAATAAGATTAGAACACAAATTTTTAATTTTAAGCAAAGTGCTAGTTTTAATGAAACTATCGAAAACGAAGCATATTCAAAAGCAAAATTTATTCTCGATGCTGTAAATGCTGAACTTACTTCAAGAGAAACGTCCATCCAAGAAGGACACATGGCAGGATACGAACAGTATCATTGTAAAGATTGTGGATGCCAAATGCACAACTGTAAACCTGGATGCGATTGCCCGCATGATTCACATGACGAAAAAGGGTCATGGTGGGTTGACAAGAACGGCAACGGCATTCCAGACGTTATGGAATCAAACACCCAAGGAGAAGAAATGGAACCCCAAGTAAACGAAAGCGCAACGGATCAAGCTAGTGCGATTGTTGCCGCAAAAACAATGGTTGACAAAGTTAGCCGTTGGATTGAAGATCTAGCATCAATGGAAAATGACCAACTACTAGACCTAAGTGATAGTATTAGAGATGAAATGGGCTTAGAGCAGAGCAAGCAATTTGTTGAAACTGTTGCTCCAGCAATTCAAAGCGCATTGGAAAATCTAAAGCAAGCACGTGAAACACTAGCAAGTGGTGTAAGAACACTAACAGGTGAAGAGTCACCGACCGACATGCTTGGTGCTGAGCCAGAAGGCGAAACTCCAGACATGCCAGAACCAGCAGGCGATGACGCTATGAATGCTGACCCTGAGCTTGATACAGAAGAGCCAGATGAAGATGATTTCGCAACTGCTGAACCAGCAACTGGTGGTCCAGAAGAAGCAGGTAGAGCACAACGCGAAAGCATTGATCGTTCTAATCAACTATTAAGAACATTGGCAGGCTAAATGCGTTTATACGAGTTCCATTACTCAAAAGAAGAACTCAACCAACTTAGAGAAGAGTTAAGAAGACAACACCCAAACTTAACTGAAGAACAGTTGGATGAGATTTTACCCGCTATTGCTATGGGAGCCGCCAGAGCAGGCGCAATGCTTGGACGTGGAGCAATGGCCGCAGGCCGTGCTGTAGGTAATGTGGCAAGCAAAGTGGGACAGGCAGTTGGCACAGCCGCAAAGACTATTGGCGGTGCCACAAAGCAAGTAGGACAACAGGCTTCATCTAAACTTGGACAAATGGCTAAACAAGCTGTTAAAAAGAGAGTTTCGGGCAAATTAAATTTAGGTGGTAGAACTGAACCAAGTACTGCCGATGTAGCACAACAAGCATTAGCACAACAAGATGCTGAGAATCAAGTAAAAGATGCGACTTACGCACAAATGGTTAAAGATCTTGAATCTCAAGTACAAAACATGAAAAAACAATTAGGTGTAAAATGAGATTATACGAATTCGACACATCAATGATAGCAATGAATTTACACCAAGAACTTCTCACATTAAAAGGAAGAGCTGAAAGCAAAGGCCAGCCAGCAAAATTTAATTGGGGAGCAATTGACGAGCTTATTCCTGATATGAAAATAGATTACGATGTTTTTGACATGATCTATCAAAAGCATGAAAAACTATTTGCTCCTCTTGTACACGATTATAATGGCGACGGAATCAATTTAGATGTTCCGGGTGTTTCACAGTCTAGAAAGGACGGTAAAGAAGCACCAGACAGCCAAGACAATGTTAATAAAACTGCCTCTTCGGCAGCCATGAACAATATTTCTTCTTGACACTTCCAATAAATTAGTATATACTATTAAGATGCTGTGAATTTACGCACAGTCGTTTGGAAAATTATAATGAATGAAATACTATTAACTCCACCACCGTTTGTGGAAAAAATCAAATATCACGAATGTAAACAAATCAATGATCCTGTTACTCGTAAGCGGGTTTACTTAACACCAGACGGAGAGAAAACTCCATCAGTTACAACTATTCTTAGCTCAACAAAAGATATGACACATTTGAACGAGTGGAAGAAACGTGTAGGCGAAGAAAATGCCAAACGCATTACTACAGAAGCCGCAGGCATCGGTACAGCAATGCACGCTAACCTAGAACGTTTTGTTGTAGGCGAACAAAGACAGCCTGGTAACAATCCTGTACATGTTCAAGCAAACAAAATGGCAACAGTGATTATCGAAAACGCTCTGTGCGATGTTGATGAGATCTGGAGTATGGAACAAAGTTTATACTACCCAGGCTTGTATTCAGGAACAACAGATCTTGTAGGTACATACAAAGGTAAGCCGTCAATTATGGATTACAAGCAAACAAACAAGCCTAAGAAAGAGGAATGGGTTGAAGATTATTATCTACAACTTATGGCTTATGCGTTGGCTCATAACGAAGTATATGGTACCGAAATCCGCGAAGGACATATTTTTATGTGTAGTAGAGCGTGTGAATATCAGCAGTTCGATCTTACTCCAGATAACTGGAACAAATATGAAGATATGTGGCTGTCTAAACTTGAAGAATACTATAAGTTATAACATTGCTCCAGCTAAATAGTAATATAATCGATTAGGAGTAATAACGTGGCGGTAGTGCAAATCTCAAAAATACAGGTCCGTAGGGGTCGCAAACAAGGCGAAGCCGGCGTACCACAACTGTCAAGTGGCGAACTAGCCTGGGCAGTAGACTCACAAGAACTTTACATAGGTAATGGCAGTGTTGCCGAAGGCGCACCTGCTGTAGGAAACAGTAAGGTATTAACCGAACACGATAACCTACTAGACCTTATTGAAAGTTATCGTTTTGCTAGAAACGATTCGAGTATTACTAAATCTGTATTTAGAACACTACAATCTAAACTAGACGACCGCGTAAATGTTAAAGACTTTGGTGCTGTTGGTGATGGTATTGCCGACGATACACAAGCATTTCAAGATGCTCTTGATCAATTGTTTCGTAACTCAAACGCAGAATTTAGAAAGCAGTTATATATTCCAACAGGACACTACCTAATCGCCAGCACACTTACTATTCCTAGTTTTTCTTTGCTCGAAGGAGAGTCACAGGTAGGTACAGTTCTTATTGTTGGTAGCTCTAGTATTAAAGTTGGATCTAGCGATGCTAGTTTAACAGAAGCAACTTGGCAGTATGAAACAATGCCACAGAATATTATTGTAGATAGAATGACATTTAGATTTACAAATGGACATTTTAATCTATCAGGTTTAAGAGACAGCAAGTTTAACCGTGTAACATTTGAAGGCCCGCACAGCACAACAACAGATGTAGCAAATGCTCCTGTAACTGATGCTATGGTTTTCATGAGCAATACAAACAATATCGGAGCAGTTATCAAACGTGTACAGTTTACAGATTGCCGCTTCCAAAAATCATATAGAGCATTTAACTTCACACAAACAGATCCACTAGAATGTGACATTGAAATCAAGGACAGTGAATTCCATAATCTTTATTATGCTATAGAAGTTAATGGTGTACAAGGTCAAACATGTAGTTGGAGGATTGACCACAATACTTTCCAAGAAGTAGTTGGAGCAGTTCTACAAGCAGACTTTGGAACAGGTTTCCAATTCCACAAGAACACATTCATTAAGTGCGGTAATGATGTTAACGAAGTTGACTCACCTGAGAGAAGCATTATTATCTTTGGAGAGTATGGTAATAACGTAGTAAAAGAAAGCAGTTTTGATAGACAAAGAATAGCCTATACACAAATCTTAACTGATGATGAAAGAGTACACTATCCAGAAGTTCTAAACGGTGCGTTAGTAACAACAGACGATCAGATTAAACAAAATCTTTTTGTTAACTTTGCCGCAACACCATTAGCAATGTTTTCAGCATTGAATAGAAAAACTGTAATAGATTACATTGTTGATTTTTACAACGGAAGCACAAGACACGGACAGATTACTATTACTATCGGTGATAATCTACAAAATCCAACAATTACAGATAGATATACAACAACTAACAACGGTGATGCTAATGTTGAATCATTAGAGTTTACTGTAAGATTGGTTGATAGGAGCGACTCAACAGCAGGAAGTGAAACAATGGTATTAGATTATGTTAACCCTGATGCGGGCGTTAATCCTGATACCATTTCTTATTTTGTTAGTTACGGTGTTTGATTTAAGAAACGAAGATAGATTACAAGCGTGGCGAGACTTTCGTGAAAGTCTTGAAACATCAACGAAACCATACCAGGATGTAGCAAGATTCTGGTCTAAGACCCCCTACAATACAAAGGTGCTTGATACTTATAATCCAGGCAGTTGGCCTGACCCTTGGGAATTGGTAATCAATAACCGGTATGATCTTCTTGCTATTTGTTTAGGAATATGTTATACTTTTCAATTAACAGCTCGCTTTAATGGAGTGACAACTGAAATATATACGTCTATAGCACCAAAAGAAGAACCGAGGTTCATGAGTGTTATTGACAAGAAACATGTACTAAATTACTATCACGGCGAAGTTGTTGATATAGAAAAAATGCCGTCTACAGCAGTGTTGCTTTGGACAAACGAAACGAAGTCAGAAGTAGCATAATTTTTTTTCTAAAAATTTAAATACTTCACTGAACACACATATTTTAAAGGAAGAGGTAAGATGAATAAAGCCAGCGAAATCCTAATCACAAAGCGTGATGGCAGGAAAGAAAAACTAGACCTAGACAAAATTCATTTTGTGGTTGAACAGGCTTGCGATGGACTCGCAGGCGTTAGTGCTTCACAAATCGAAATGAATGCGGACTTACAATTTTATGACGGCATGAGTACAGACGAAATTCAGAATGTTCTCATTCGTTCTGCCAACGATTTGATTTCACTGGAGAATCCTAACTACCAATATGCCGCGGCACGTTTGTTGTTGTACGGATTACATAAACAAGTTTATGGACGTTATGACCATCTAACTCTTTCTGAGATTATTGACACTAATATCAGTCGTGGTGTGTACGATCCTGCGATCAAAGAAAAGTATACAGAGACTGAACTTAAAAAACTAAACACTTACATCAAGCATGATCGAAATGAAGATTTTACCTACGCTGGTCTACGTCAAGTTGTAGACAAATATTTGTGTCAGGATCGCTCAAACGGCGCCATGTATGAAACTCCTCAGTTCATGTATATGATGATTGCGGCAACATTGTTTGCCGAATATCCAAAGGAGACACGTTTAACATACGTGAAAAAATATTATGACGCGACCTCACTTTTTAAAGTCAACATTCCAACACCTGTCATGGCTGGAGTGCGTACTCCTATTCGTCAGTTTGCCAGTTGTGTTCTTGTTGATGTGGATGACACTCTTCCTAGTATCTTTAGCTCTAATAGCGCAATCGGTTATTACATTGCTCAAAGGGCAGGAATTGGAATCAATGCGGGACGAGTACGAGCGATCAATTCTAAAATCAGAGGCGGAGAAGTAGCACACACAGGTGTAGTTCCGTTCCTAAAAGTTTACGAAGCAACTGTAAGAAGTTGTACACAAAATGGTGTACGTGGCGGCAGTGCTACTACACATTTCCCATTATGGCATTTTGAAATTGAAGACATTCTTGTGTTGAAAAACAACAAGGGTACAGAAGACAATCGTGTACGTAAACTAGACTACTCAATTCAGCTTAACAAATTAATGTACGAACGTTTACTTTCTGGAGGCGATATTACTTTATTCTCGCCACATGAAGTTCCAGAGGTTTATGATGCGTTTTACTCAGGCGACAACGATAAGTTCAAAGAAGTTTATGAAGCGGCTGAACGTAAAACATCTATTAGAAAAAAGAAAATTGGAGCACAGGAATTGTTTTCTGCCCTACTTAAAGAAAGAGCAGAGACAGGACGTATCTATATTATGAATGTGGATCATTGTAACAGCCACAGTTCATTTAAAGATCCTGTTTACATGAGTAACTTGTGCCAAGAAATCACATTGCCAACAAAACCTATTCAGCATATCGATGATGAAAACGGTGAAATTGCTTTGTGTATTTTAAGTGCTATCAACGTAGGTGGACTAACACTTAATAAAGAACACACTGAACTAGAAGAACTTTGTGACTTGGCCGTTAGGGCTCTTGAGGAGATCATTGATTATCAGGGTTATCCAGTCAAGGCGGCAGAAATTTCTACCAAAGCCCGACGCTCATTAGGTATTGGCTACATTGGGTTAGCACATTACCTAGCTAAACATCACGTTAAGTACAGTGACCCAGAAGCCTGGAAACTTGTCCACGATCTAACTGAAAGTTTCCAGTATTATCTATTGAAAGCAAGTAACGGCCTAGCAAAAGAAAAAGGCGCCTGTAAGTACTTTGGACGTACTAAATACGCAGACGGTATCCTTCCTATTGACACTTATAAAAAGGATGTAGACACTGTTGCCGGCGGCGGGAAATTAAATCATGATTGGGACAGTTTACGACACGATATTAAACAACACGGCCTCAGGCACTCAACTTTGTCCGCACAAATGCCATCGGAGAGCAGTTCCGTTGTGTCGAACGCAACAAACGGAATTGAACCACCTAGAGGCTACTTGTCCGTTAAGAAGTCAAAGAAAGGGCCTCTTAAACAGATTGTTCCAGGCTATAATCAATTAAAGAATTTCTATACCCTGTTGTGGGATATGGAAGGTAACGAAGGTTACATCAACGTTGTTGCTGTAATGCAAAAGTTCTTTGATCAAGCTATTAGTGGCAACTGGAGTTACAATCCTTTACAGTATGAAAACAATGAAGTTCCATTGAGTGTTATGATGAGAGATATGCTTACAACCTATAAGTTGGGTTGGAAAACATCATATTATCAAAACACATATGACTTCAAAGGTCATGATGATGATATGGAAAAGAATGCTGTTGACAACAGTGTAAATGATGTTAAAATGAATGGTATGAATGGTCACGTCAATGGTGTGAATGGCCATGTAAACGGAACAGAGACACTTGCGGATCCAGACTCAGATGAGATGTGTGATGCGTGTGCTATCTAATTAGGAAAGAGGTAATAGACTTAAATGGCAAAGACAGTTTTTAATCGCAAAAAGGTTGATTTTACAAAAGAGCACATGTTCTTCGGAGAAGATCAGAATACGCAACGATATGATGTATTTCGATATCCTGAGTACGACAAGTTAAATCAAACTATGCTTGGATACTTCTGGCGACCAGAAGAGGTATCTCTTCAGAAGGATCGAGGTGACTACCAAGAACTACGTCCAGAACAAAAACATATCTTTACCTCTAATCTAAAATACCAAACACTTCTTGATAGTGTACAAGGACGTGGACCCTGTCTAGCATTTCTTCCTTACTGTTCTAATCCAGAACTAGAAGGATGTATTATTACTTGGGACTTCTTTGAAACTATCCATTCACGTTCGTATACACACATTATGAAAAACGTGTATCCGGATCCAAGTGAAGTGTTTGATACTATTCTTGATGATGAAAAGATTATTGAACGTGCTATTAGTGTTACCAAGAATTACGATGCGTTTGCTGATATTGCTAATGATTATTTTAACAAAGGCAAAGGCAACTTGTATGATGTTAAGAAAGCACTATACAAAGCAATGATGACTGTAAACATTTTAGAAGGTTTACGTTTCTATGTATCATTTGCTTGTACATTTGCGTTTGGTGAACTTAAACTTATGGAAGGTTCAGCAAAGATTATTTCGCTTATTGCTCGCGACGAAGCAACACACCTAAATCTTTCAACACACATTCTCAAGCACTGGGCGAAAGGTGATGACGATCCTGAAATGGCAAAAGTAGCAAAAGAACTTGAGCCGGAGATGTATGCTCTTTGGGAAGAATGTGTACAAGAAGAAAAAGCATGGGCGGACTATTTGTTTAAAGACGGATCAATGATTGGTTTGAATACAAATCTACTCCATGCGTATGTTGAATTCATTGCCAACAAGCGATTGAAAGCACTTGGTATGAAAACATTATATGACCGTCCGCTAAACACTAATCCTTTGCCTTGGACACAACATTGGTTAAGTAGTTCAGGCCTACAGGTAGCACCACAAGAAACTGAAGTAGAAAGTTATATTGTTGGCGGTGTTAAGCAGGACATTTCAAAAGAAACATTTAAGGACTTTGAACTATGATAGAAATTTACGGAAAGCCTATGTGTCCATTTTGTGATCAAGCAAAACAACTTTGTGAGACTCGACAATTTAAGTACACATACAAGTCACTTGGCACTGACTATACAAAAGAAGAATTGTTAGAAACATTTCCAGGCGCTCGTACTGTTCCACAGATTGTTGTGAATGGTACAAAGATCGGCGGCTATAATGAACTAACAAAATATATTGAAGAAACAGGTTACAACGGAACTGGAGAGACACTATAATGTTAATTGAAGCCCCATACAAAGATGGCGATACTGTAAGTTTTAAACTTGCGTCAGGTGAAGAAATTGTAGCTCGTCTTGAACAAGAAACAGATACTTACTACACACTAAAGAAACCAATGGTATTAATCGCACAACAACAAGGACTAGGGCTAGCACCGTTCATGTTCAGTGTAAGTCCGGACAGCAAATTTAATTTGCGTACCAGCAGTGTTTCATGTGTATCTAAAACTGAAGAAGAAATCAGTAAACAATACATTGAACAAACTACCGGATTGACCATGGTAACAAAATAGGAGAATTAAATGGCCACTAATACTGTAGACAGTACCATTATAACGTCGGGAGGTTCTTCCACCCTTTCGATTCCAGATTACACAGCTGAACTTAACGATGTTAAAGCTAAATTAGATACGTTGAATGGTAATCTTTCGTCGATTAACACTAACCTTCAAAATCTTAATTTAAATTTACATGGTAACAGCCCTGCGGCAGCAGGTACAGGTGTTCTACAGAATTTATTTGGGCCAACGGCCGCCAGTATTCCGAATACAGTACCTGCTATTTTAAATGCTCAACACGGCCAATTACAAGCACAAACAAACTTTATGAGAGTGATGGCTAATAACTTACTTGCTATTGCCGGCGCTGTTGTTGACAAGTCAGCAGACTTCGCTCAACTAGCTAGTCAATTTTCTATCTTTAATGCTTCAGCACAAATCTTTATTGCCCAAATGGCACGTAAGCAAGCATTTGAAGTTGCGGCTACTAATGCGGCTCTTACTAGATCTGGGTTGCCAGAAGTTGAACCAACACAAGCAAGTGTAAACGAAACGATGAGTACAGCAGTAACTGATGCTGTTACAGTTTCAACACAGGCAAAAGTAGGCGGGTTTGTTAATGAACAGATTACAAATGCTACGACATTTGCCGGCGATGTGGCTACTAACTATATTGGATCTATCGGTCTTGTACAAACAGTTTCAGCAAAACTTACAAGTTTAAGAAATACACTCACAGGTCAAGAAGCTGAAGCACAGGCCGCGGCAGGTGAAGAAGTTACCGCTGATACTAACTCAAGCACAAGAGTTGCTTAATGATTCGCAAGTGTCCATACTGGCTATATGACAATTCGCCACTGGTTGAACTAGCAGATGTTATCTTAAACAATGCTCCAGAAACTTCGCATGCCAACACTGATGCTAAAGACAGTCTTAATCAACGGCATAGCACAGTTGGATTTATCACAGCACAACAAGATCTAGGACAACAAATCTTCAATAAAATTTGGGGATTTGTTGTTGATTCAAATCTACAAGCAGAGTGGAATTTTAATATAACAACTTGCGAACCTTTCCAATATACTGAGTATATGGCAAATCAAAGATATGATTGGCATATTGATAATTCGTTCGGTGAGGAAGATACTCGCAAGTTGAGTTTTACATTGATGTTAGAATCGTCAGACCAAGGAGGTGACTTCCAGTTCGAATTAGGAAGTCCAGGTGACGGTGAGAGAATAACTACTATTAATATGAAGAAGGGTGATCTTGTTGTGTTTCCAAGTTACACTTGGCACAGAGTAACACCAGTACTACAAGGCACACGAAAAAGTCTAGTTGGTTGGTGTAGAGGTCCTCACTTCGCTTAGGAGAACGACTTATGGCTAAAAATTTAGCAAGTATTAATAGAAGTGTTGCTGACGGAACAATAGTAGCATCACCTCAAACGTCAGTAAAGGTTGGACCAGCCAAAGATGATGTAGCAACAGTTGGTGCTACAACAGCATCAGGATCAACAGTAGTCACAGGAAGCGGTAGTGTTTCTATCGAATACATGAGATTAGCAAGAACAACAGACACCACAAACACAGGAGCAACTATTCAAAATGGTTCCGACGATACTGGCATTTGCGTAGGAGACTGAATTGAATAGTATTAAAAAATATCTTTACCTAGCATTAGGTTTTATTTGTGTCGGTCTTGCTTATATTGGCTTTGTAACTCCTGGCATTCCTTTTTCAATTTTCTTAGTAATTGCGGCATGGGCATTCGCAAAGAGTTCTCCAAAGATGGAAGCATGGTTATACAATCATCCATGGTTTGGTAAATTCTTAACTAATTGGACACAAAAGAAAGTGTTCCCAACCAAAGGCAAGTATGCTATGATACTTGTAATGTCATCAACACTTGCGTTTACATTTTATGCGACAGGCAACCTAAAGGCTGTTCTTTACTCAGGACTCTTTATGTTACTAGTAGCGATTTGGGCTTGGAGATATCCAGGATCTGTTGAAGAACACGAACGAAGAATTAAATCAGGTAAAAAGATCGGTTGGTTAAAATGAAAAACTATCAGGTAGTAGATCTTTTTCCAATGCCTGTATATAAATCAAGTATACCTCCATTGGATACTATCACCATAAAGAAGCTCGAAGCACATGAGTGGGAAGTAGAGGATGGATATGTAACACACACTGAAACAGCACAGAGACACTTGTTACATCTTCCAGAATATAAAGGTCTTAAAAAAGAATTACAAAAACATATTGATCAATATGTTTATGAAGTAATTGGTGTACAAAAAGATCATAAGTGGGAAATTACCACAAGTTGGGTTAATAGATCAAAACCTGGTAACTATCATACAGAACATTGGCACAGCAACAGTATGGTCAGTGGAGTTTTATATATAAACACTGATCCCAACACAGGTGCTATTATTTTTCATAAAGATAGAAGTTATTCTAATTTATGGAGTGACACTTTAAGACTAGAGTTTGATAAAGAAACAGATTATAATACTTCAGCAGTAGGTATACTTCCTAAGACTAACGAAGTATTGTTATTTCCAAGTATATTAAATCATTCTGTTATGACAAACCATTCGACTCAGGATAGATTTAGTCTTGCTTTTAATGTATTTCCAAGAGGAGTATTTGGTGAAAATGGTAACAGTGAATTAAAATTATGATTTGGATAGATTTTGTAGTAGAAAGTTTTGCCGATGGAAGTTTCCATGTCAAGGGTGACTGGCCAGGGGAAGTCATGGGCAAGAAAGAGGACGGCGGCGACAAGGGCTACGCACTATATAGGCCTGGAGATGTATTCGTTGTACAAGAAAACGGAATACTAAAAAAGGTCGAGGACTTAACTTCCTTGATGATCAAATACGAAACGAAAAAATAAATGAATGTTAATCAAGGCGACAAAGCAGTAATTGTATTTTCAATTCGTCCAGAAAATGTAGGGCGGTATGTACAAGTAGCAGAATACATTGGCAAGTTCAAAGAAGGCGAACAGTTTGATTTCCGTGGAATGACCTGCCAAGCCGCAGTTCATGATCATTTTTGGTGGATTGAAGCAGATGATTTGTCAATTGGCTTAGGGCCGTCACCAAGAGCATATATCGCCGACAGTTGGCTACGTAAGATAGAACCTCCAAAACAAAAAATTTCAAAGAAAGAACAAATAGATGTGGGAACTTTGGTGTAAAGCCATTGGACAAAAAGCATACAATGATGATCGAAAAGCAGATAGAGTTGCGATTATCCGTAGCGTGTGGGTTATACTCCATGTCGTTACTTGTCTTGCTATTATTCTAAATGCGATAGCCAATCATGGCTGGAACCTAATACTTTTAGGTTGACAAAATTTAAAATAGATGCTTAAATAGTATTGTTAGCGTTGAAGCAACGTGGACACATACTGGACTCGGGGGCGGTACCCGACGACTCCACCAAAAGCATACTACTCCAGTTAAGTCTGGAACGTATCTGATAAAGCGGGTAGTATGCTTTTGATGGGGTCGAAATAGGATCGACAGGTGTGAAAGTGAAAGTGGAGTTAACCGGATGGTCGCGAATAGACCGACTTTAATAATTGCAGAAGGAAACTTTGCACTAGCGGCTTGATCGCTACGGGGTAGTTATACCTTGTTACCAAAAATAGCAGGAAAGCACCTTCGGGTGCTTTCTTTTACACTCACTTTTGTTTACGACAAACAAGGGGTACTATAAATAAACTCGTCATTAGATAGACATCTAGAGACACACATACAAAGGAAAAGAAAAGAAATGAATAAACTATTAACCGTAGTGGCCATCATGGCCTTTTTTAGTGGTTCGGCTTTTGCCGACAACTATGATAACACCAACTACACGATTGCGGCAGAAGGTGAAAAATTTGGACTGTCAGTCGGAACTGGCGACAGCAAAGATTTTGCCGCAGATGCTAACGTTATTGATCTACACACAAATTCATTACCAGTTAATGTTGGTGTAAAAATGATTGATGACAATACCAATCAAGATTGGAGATTCTATGCTTTCAAGAAGTTTGAATCGGATTTGACAACCGGTGTCGGTGTATACGCTGTACCGTCGATTAATTTAACCAAAGGTGATTCATACACCAAAGACGAACTAAGAATTTCTCCAGTACTTGGAGCAAAATACAAGAGTATGTCAGGAGTAACACCTTTTGCTCAAATGAGTTATGATTGGAAATCAACCGAAGGCGACTACACAGACTTTTCAGCATCGGATAGCATGGCAACAATCGGAAGTGTTTTTGCTGTAAATGATAAAGCTGATCTTACAGTAGCTTTGAACCATAAGATGGACAAAGATTTCAACAATACTGATAAAGAAGTAGCTGTTAAGTTTACTGTTAAGTTCTAATTATAACAATTAGCACACTTATAAATGGGGGCTTATGCCCCTATTTTTTTGGATAAATTTTATTTGACTCCGTGCTGGTAATGTGCTATTATATTGAATGTTACTAACAACTTTAAATAAAGGATGAGCGTAATAATGAAACTAACTTCAACCATGGCGATGGTAGTGCTTGGAGCAACAATAGCATTTGCCAACACAGCACATACGGACACTTATGTCAATTCCACTTACAAACTTTCAACAGATAGCACTGGCGAGCTTTACACTGAGTCTTCCAATCCAGAACTATACTGTCTAGCACTAAACATATATCACGAAAGCCGAAGCGATAATCTCGCAGGGCGTTTTGCTGTGGCAGATGTTGTGCTGAATCGTGTACAGGATACAAGATATCCAAAAACCATATGCGAAGTAGTAAAACAGGGTCCTATTTCCAAATGGTGGAAAGAAGAAAAAGGAAAAGAAGTTCCAGTTCGAAATCGTTGCCAGTTTAGTTGGTATTGTGACGGGAAGAGTGATGAACCAAAATCTCCTCAATCATGGCGACAAGCACAAGAAATTGCCTATCACCTTGTTGTCAACAATCAATTTAGAGGCATCACGGAAGGTGCTACCCATTACCATGCGACATACGTCGATCCTAGTTGGAATCGAAGTATGATTGAAATTGGTAGGATCGGCGAACACATTTTTTATAAAAGTTTACCAAAATAACCAATATAGGTTGACAAGTTAGTCAACTTGTATTATTATAATAGAACATTATACACATACACAGAAAGAGGTATATTATGAAAGGCATGTTTAAGGCAACAGTACTAGGCGCTACATTTCTTACTTTAGGAGCATGTAGTTCTATGAAAGCAATCCCAGAGCGTGAAACCTACGCACAACCAAGTTGGTATCAAGATTGTGCCCAATCTGGTACAGAAGGTTTGTTCTGGTGGAAAGAAGATTACGCATACGCATGTGGTGCTGGCGAAAGTCGTTATCAGCAAGGTGCTGAAGAACAGATGTACGCAATCGCTATGAATAACTTTGCGAAACGTATCAACGGCAAAGTCAATTCAGAAACCACTATTGATATTAAGAATGATGTGCGTAATACATCAACTATGATTAGTTACAAAGTATCTGATACAGCAATCACACAGCATCTTGAAGAAGAGCGTTCTACATTTGTTTACTCAGGTAAGCAGTATACCTTTGTTAAACTCAAGATGCCAAAAACAGTATTTGACGAGCTAGTAGCACAGAACAAGGCTCAGTAAAATGAGATACCTTGCTTTGATATTAGCAGTATCTGTACTTGGGGGTTGTGCTTCAACCCCTAATGAATCGGCCCTATATAAAGATCCGACATACGATACCTACTGTAATACTAAACAAGAAATTACTGTAAAGAACGGCGAAACAGTTGACAGTGTAACTAAACTTAACTGTTCTGATAACCTACTTGATAAAGTTGTTATGAATAAAACAACAATCGACGGCAGGTACTGTAACTTTTTTAGAAACAATTTTATTATTGGAGGCAGAAATGTTAGCAAGACAGGCATATGGTGTACACTACCTAATGGCGATCATGTTATTGTTGATGATGACATTCACAACTAAAGCACATTCAAGTGAGTTTGTTATTATTGCCAAGCCTGTTAGTTTTGGATGGTTTAAAAAACTAGACGAAGCACAAATGAACGGCTACACTTCTGCTATTTCACAAGCTCTTTTTAATGCTGACAACAATGTTGCTGTACGATGGAGTAAAAACAATGCTTGGGGGTTTAGTAAAGTAATTTATACAGAACCCAAGTATAATGGTTACTGTCGTACATTGTATTCAGAAATTAATGCGTTCGGAGAGCAGAAGTCCGGTGTTAGCATCTACTGTTATAGAGGCAGTGACAACACTTGGAGTCTATTAAAAAGGCGATAAATATACACATGGCGTTAGGATTACTTACATTAATAATTGGATTGTCAATATCAGCAGTGGCCATTTACTACTCAGTACTTGGCCTTGTTGCTATTTTTGCCGCGGCAACTATTCCCATCATTGTCATGGGCGGTGTACTAGAGATTGGCAAACTAGTAACAGCAGTTTGGCTTCACAGATATTGGCATCGTGCTACTTGGTGGCTTAAAACTTATCTAAGCACAGCAGTAATTGTACTCATGTTTATTACAAGCATGGGCATCTTTGGTTTCTTATCCAAAGCACACATTGAGCAAACAAGCGCCAGTGAAGAAAGTGTTGCTCGTGTAGAACAAATAGAAAAAGAAGTAGGCAGACTACAATCTATTATTGATAGAGCAGAACAAAAAATCAATGACCTAGAAACTACAGGTACAGGTGGTCAAGCAAATATACAATCACAAATTGATATTGAGCAAAGACGTATTGACGATTCTTATAAAAGAGCGCAACCTTTAATTGACGAACAAAACGAGATTATTGATAATGTAGTGGGATTGTACCAAACTCAAATAGAATTATTAGACAAAGACTTTGATCAAATTCAAACATGGATTAATGAAGGCGGCCGAGAGAACATTAAAAAAGTTCAAGGCATGGTAGGAACTAGTCCAGATGGCAGTTGGGGCTCTATGACCTCAAATGCTGTAGATAACTGGCGTTCTGAAAATAGGGCCAAGCGTCAAGAATTGATTAAACAAATTGAAAGCCTAAACAATAACGCACAAGTTGTTGCGGCACGTAAGAAGATAGAAGAAATTAGAGCAAGCGTTGAAGAACAGGTTGCTCAGTCTAATAAACTTATTAACTCACTCCGTGACAAGTTAACATCTAATCAAAGTGAAAACGATGTTGGTAAACTGATCGATGAACAAAATACAAAGATCCGCGAAGCCAATAATGAAATCGACACTCTAATAGAACAAAAGTATGAGCTAGAAGCAGAGTATCGTAAACTAGAAGCAGAAGTCGGCCCAATCAAATACATTGCTGAATTTGTGTATGGCGAACAAGCAGATAAGAACATGCTCGAAGAAGCAGTACGCTGGGTTATTATAATCATTATCTTTGTGTTTGATCCATTAGCAGTATTACTTCTGATTGCTAGTCAGTATACTTTTGAATATACTAGACAGGAGCGAGAAAATGAAATTACCCCCAAGGAAGAAGATGAGTCCGACAGCGATGACGGGCCAGAGGATCCTGACGGAGACGGACCTACTGATGGATCAGATACAGTCGATCCGGAATCAATTTCAGAGGAACAAACAGATAATAATGAGTCGTCTACGAACGTTGAGGAAGTAGCTGATTATGAAACAACCGAAGAAGAAAAACAAGAAATAGCACAGTCTTATATTGATTCATTATTTTTAGCCCCTTGGCAACCTGAAGCAGATAATAAAAGCGACATTGATTCATGGAATGAATGGGTTGAAGCCGCTGAAGAAGAAGCAACTGAAGATTTGTATGAAACATGGGACGAAGCAAAAACAACATGGAAGAAAGATAATCCAGATGACACATTAAAGCGTCAAAGACGATTATTTAAAAGAGGTGAAATAGACCAACTACCTTGGGAAAATGAAGAATATCAAAAACTAAATTCAACATATCAAATCATGCCTGAACTTGTGGAAACTGAATATTACGATAAAGAAGGTTTTGATCAAGTTAAGAAAACAGGCTATCGTCAAAATGAGGAGCAAACGGAAGGTACTCTATGGAGTAGAGTAAAACGGTCCGATAGTGAATAAAGTATTCCTTGTAACCGCACCTGACGATGTTACTTACGATTCTATAAAAATTATTTGTGTAGGACTTTCTGAAGCACAAAGAGAAATTGTTAGCCAAACACTTCAACGTTTTAATGAAATACCAACTACGGTTGTTTATGTTTGGAACAATGGTGATAGCCACGAGTGGTTATTTGATAAAAAACAAAAATGTGATTTGATATTGTTTAACGCCGAGAATAATGATAAGTCAGTAGTTGGATATTTTGCCGCACATAAGAACGCATACTACTTTGGTGAAATAGGGATATATTCTCAAGTTACTAATCGAATCATTCATGATACTGATCAGTGTCATGAACTAATAAAGGAGATAGTAAGCATACATGAGTAGATATGAAAAAAGACATCACGACAGAGACAGAAAGCCAAGACCTAAAGAAGAAGGACTTATGGTACATGTTAGAGATGGTGAGCCTGTAGAAAAAGCTCTAAGAAGGCTAAAGAAGAAAATGATCAATAACAAAGTTTTAGAAACTTTGCGAGAAAAACAGTTCTATACAAAGCCCAGCGAAAAGCGTAAGAAAGCCAAAGCGGCTGCCGTTGCTCGTTGGAAAAAACAACAAAAGAAAAACGAAGACAAATACTAATTAACCGTTGACAATCAACAGAAAGATGCTATACTAGTATTATGAATACAGATATAATGATTGATTTAGAGACACTTGATGTCTTACCCACGGCGACAGTACTTACAATTGGTGCTGTTAAATTTGATCCGTTTGGCGACGATGTACGTGAGAAAACCTGTGAAAAGTTATACATCAAAGTTGACATTGATAGTTGTGATAGGCTAGGATTAACAACTAGCGAAGATACTATCAATTGGTGGTCACAACAAGATCCCAAAGCACAAGAAGAAGCATTTAGCCCCGACGGAAGAATTGATATTAAAGAAGCAATGGATAAGTTATATAAATTCTGTTGGGGAGCAAAGCGTGTATGGAGCCATGGCGCAGGCTTTGATGTTATTATTTGCGAAAACATATTTGCTAAATTACAAAAGACTTGCCCTTGGAACTTTTGGCAAGTTCGTGATACAAGGACGTTATTTGATATAGGTATTGATCCTCAACGTCCTCCAGTTCTAAAACACCACGCCCTAGAAGATGCGTGGAACCAAGCAGTCGGTGTTCAAAATGTATATAAGACACTGCGAGGTAGCACTAAGATAAACGGTCAGTTTATCAATCCACTAGCAAAAGCATGAGGTTAAAATGCGCATCGAACAAGAACAGAAACTTGACTACTCTGACGTGTTGATCAGACCAAAGCGTAGTACACTAGGTAGTCGCAAGGAAGTAAGTCTAGAAAGAAAATATACTTTTCGCAACTACACTCCGCCTCCTCTTAGTATAGAATCAATTAAAGAAGATACTCGCGGCCATTATAACGGTATTCCTATTATGGCTGCCAACATGGATGGTGTTGGTACTATGGAAATGGGCGACAAACTCGCTGAGGCTGGTTTGTTTACCTGTCTTGTTAAAACCTATACCGTAGATGAACTTGTTGAATACTTTAACGGCGACTACATGGAAAGAACAAATTATGTTGCTATGAGTATTGGTATCAATGGTAGTGACTGGTATAAGTTTGAAAATGTATACGAACGTGTTGAAGATAGATTAAAATACGTTTGTATCGACGTAGCCAACGGATATTCAAATCGCTTCCGTGACTTTGTGTATGAGATGCGTAAAACATATCCAAATATTGTAATCATCGCCGGAAATGTAGTAACAGGCGAAATGACAGAGGAACTTATTCTTGCTGGAGCAGATATTGTTAAAGTGGGCATTGGCCCTGGGAGTGTATGTACTACACGGATTCAAACTGGGGTTGGTTATCCTCAGCTATCAGCTGTCATTGAGTGTGCCGATGCGGCCCACGGTCTTGGCGGTCACATTATTGCTGATGGCGGCTGCACTTGTCCTGGCGATGTTGCTAAAGCGTTTGCCGCAGGAGCAGACTTTGTGATGCTAGGTGGTATGCTTGCTGGACACGATGAAGGCGGCGGCGATGTTATTACAAAATACTACTTGACCAACGAGCTAGAGCCTATTCAACGGTTGAGTGGCATTGACATGAATCGCGAGTTTCCAAAAGTAGAAACAAAACAGTTTGTACAGTTTTACGGTATGAGTTCAGAAGCCGCAAACGACAAACACTTTGGCGGACTTAAGGAGTATAGAAGCAGTGAAGGAAGAGAAGTTCTTGTGCCTTACAGAGGCGCAGTGGGTAATACTATTCAAGATATCTTGGGGGGTTTGCGTTCTACTTGTACTTACGCAGGCGCAGTAACACTAAAACAACTATCAAAATGTACTACATTTATACTTGCTCACAAGCAGTATAATGCCATTTTTGAAAAAAATTAACCGAAAATACTTGATTTTTTTTAAATCGTACATATATATATACAATATAAATAATGTTGTAGGATGCTTCGGGTTCTACACACGGGCGTTTGCCCAAAAATAAACTCGCTTATTAAAGGAGAAAAAAATGAGTAAAGTAATCGGTATCGATCTCGGTACAACAAATTCATGTGTCGCTATTCTAAACGGCAACGATCCCCAAGTAATTGAAAACGTAGAAGGTAATCGCACTACTCCTAGTATTGTTGCGTACACTGATGAAGATACACTTGTAGGTGTTTCAGCAAAGCGTCAAGCAATTACAAATGCCACTAACACTATCTATGCGGCCAAGCGTTTGATCGGACGCAAATTTAAATCAAAAGAAATTCAACGTGACGCTAAGACACTACCATACAAAGTAGTCGAAGCAAAAAGCGGAGATGCGTGGGTAGAAGCGAACGGTAAAGAGCTTTCGCCGCAACAGATTTCAGCACAGATCTTAACCAAGATGAAAGAGACTGCTGAAAAGTACACAGGTGAAACTGTAACACAAGCAGTTATTACAGTGCCGGCATATTTTGATGACGCACAGCGTCAAGCAACCAAAGACGCAGGCAAAATTGCCGGGCTTGAAGTATTGCGTATTGTAAACGAGCCTACTGCGGCCGCACTTGCGTACGGTCTTGATAAAAAAGAAGCAGGCAAGATTATTGTATATGACTTAGGCGGAGGTACTTTTGACGTTTCAGTACTAGAGCTAGGTGACGGTGTATTTGAAGTTCTTTCAACCAACGGTGATACAGCACTAGGTGGTGAAGACTTTGACGCTGTTCTTACTCAGTATATTGTTGATGAGTTTAAGAAGTCAGACGGTATTGACATCGCACAAGACAAAATGGCTCTTCAGCGTGTACGTGAAGCGGCTGAGAAAACAAAGATTGAGTTGTCAAACACAGCGCAAACTGATATTAGTTTACCGTTCATTACAGCAGATGCTTCGGGACCTAAACATCTTAACATTAAAATTACAAGAGCAAAGTTTGAATCACTAGTAGATGATTTAATTACACGTTCAATTAAGCCTTGTGAAGTAGCACTTAAAGATGCTGGTATTAGTAAAGAGGAAATTACTGATGTTGTTCTTGTAGGTGGTATGACACGTATGCCTAAGGTACAAGAAACTGTTAAAAACTTCTTTGGAAAAGAACCAAACAAAGGCGTTAACCCAGATGAAGTTGTAGCATTAGGTGCCGCAATTCAAGCAGGTGTACTAAGTGGAGATGTAACAGACGTATTGCTACTTGATGTTACTCCGCTATCATTAGGTATTGAAACAATGGGCGGTGTAATGGCCAAGTTGATTGAAAAGAATACAACTATTCCTACTAAAGGACAGCAAATCTTTTCAACAGCAGACGACAATCAACCAGCAGTAACTATTAAAGTATACCAAGGCGAAGGCGAACTTGTGACACGTAACAAGTTGCTAGGTGAATTCAATCTAGAAGGTATTACTCCAGCACCAAGAGGAGTTCCACAGATTGAAGTTACTTTTGATATTGATGCTAACGGTATTGTTAATGTATCAGCAAAAGATAAAGCAACTGGTAAAGAACAAAAGATTTCAATTAAGTCAGACGGCGGACTAAGTGACGCAGAGATCGAAGCAATGATTAAAGATGCTGAAGCTCATGCCGAAGAAGATAAGAAAGCACGTGAACTTATTGAAACTAAGAATCAAGCAGAAGCTGCAATTCATGGCATTGAAAAAGATCTTAAGGAAGTCAAGGATGATTTATCAGAGGATGAAATTAAGACAATTGAAGATGCTATTAGTGAATTAAAGACTGCGCTTGATGGTGACGATAAAGATGTTATTAGCGAAAAAGTTAGTAATGTATTTGCCGCTACCAAACCCATCCACGATGCTAGAGCAAAGAAACAGGAAGCAGAATCTGCTACTGAATCAAGTGAAAGCAAAGAGGATGATATTATAGATGCTGAGTTCGAAGAAACGGATAAAGCATAAGGAACGCCTAATAGGGTTCCGATAAACTTGCTTAATAAAGGAGAAATAAAATGACTAATAATCTAGCACGTTTTGATACAACTGCTCTTAATAGAGCACTAATCGGATTTGATAGAATGTTTGACGAAATGGAAGGACGTTTTATTAATCAGATGAGTAACAACTATCCACCATACAATGTAATTCGTGATGGTGATAATCACTATACAATTGAAGTAGCAGTAGCTGGTTTCAAGAAAGATGAAATTAAAGTTACTACTGAAGATGGTACATTGGTAATTGAAGCAACTAAAGATGATGTTGTTGATGATACTAATGGACCTACATATCTTCATAGAGGCCTTGCTTCGAGAGCGTTCACTAGATCATTTAATCTAGCAGAGCACATCAAAGTTAAGGGTGCTGAAATTAAAGACGGCATTCTTACAGTTAAACTTGAGCGTGAAGTTCCTGAGGAACTAAAGCCTAAGATTATCGATGTAGTCGAAGTAAAGTAAGATAAGTATTTGTGTAGGGGAGAAATCCCCTACACATTCTGTACAAGGAGAAAACATGTCAACGTCAACAGATATTGCTATTGATAGCAAAGTAACAGTCAACTTAGACGAGCCACGTATGTGGAAAGTCTTATTAATGAATGACGACAAAACCCCTATGGATTTTGTTATTGATCTGTTAAAAAATATTTTTAGACATGATGAACTAAAAGCCAAAGAAATTACATTAGAAGTACACAATACAGGCGCAGGAATCGCTGGTGTGTATTCATACGAAATTGCTGAACACAAAGGTGTCGAAGCCACAGCAATGGCCAAAGAAAACGGGTTTCCATTACAGGTCAAACTTGAAGAAGAATAAAATTTTTAGGCTCGTTAAATCGCCAATAAATATATGCGTACATAATAAGGAGATAAAATGAGTCTAAAAGAACTTACTAAACAAGCACACAGTGATGCTGAACGCTCTGAGTTTGCTAAACTATTAATGAGCGGTAACATTAACGAAAAACAGTACGCAACATACCTTTATCAAATGCTAGAGGTGTACATTGTACTAGAGCATCTTGCGGCAAAGGAAGGCTTTCTTAAAGACTTGCCAGGACTATCTCGTGTAACTGGAATCAAAGCTGATCTCCAAGAACTAGGATATAGAGCAATGTCAATGACTGCTTTTGATTCAACAAGAAACTATATAAAATATCTCCTAGAGCTTGTTGAAGATCAAGAAAGAAAGCATTTAATTTTAGCTCACCTTTATGTAAGGCATATGGGCGATCTCTACGGAGGTCAAATGATTGCTAAACGTGTTCCAGGAAGCGGTAAGTTTTATGATTTTCAAAACAAAGATCTTTTAATTACTCGCATCAGAGAAAAATTAACAGACGACTTGTCAGATGAAGCGAATGTAGCATTTGAACATGCTATCAATATCATGAGGGAATTAAATGAGTGGAATCTGGAACAAACTAATTAATTGTAAAGATGAAATTATACACACATTTGATGAGTACGCTACTGAAATTCAAGAAGAAGGACTCGACAGATTCAACCGTCCTGATTCTGGTTGGATTAATCGTGTGTGGGCTAATAAGTCTGTTCGTAGGGCTCATATCGATGTTGTAGACGCCAGAGACACAAAAGGTCTTTGGATGATGCATGTATGTTGTTTTCCAAACTTAACTAACGATTCGCCTATTTACGGCTTTGATGTAATCGCTGGCAAGAATAAGATGACCGGCGCATTTCATGACTTTTCACCTAGTAGCGATCCTGATCATCCTATGATACAAGGTTACTATGAAAGCGTAGAAGATTTTATTCCCAAGAAGCAACGTGAATTACCTGAATGGGCTCGTAACATATTCACAGGTAAGATGCTTGCCGCAGGTAATGTAAACACTGAAGAAGAAGCAGAACAAATTATTAACATAGCACTTAATAACTTAAAAGCATGGTTCGAAGAAGTACCCCAGTTTGATGGGTACGGACAAGCTGATTTAGTTTCTGCCTCACAAAATTATTATTGTCACAATCAGCAACAAAATCCACATACTCCTAATGTAATGAAAAGTTTAGGTCTGCCTGAAGAAGATGTTGAAGTTTTCTGTCGTGACATGTTATTTCCTAAACTGAAATAAATACTACGTTATGAGAGCATTTGAATTTTTATTAGAAGCAGAACCAGTAAACGATCCAGCAGACACAGCAGGGATCGCAGATAATCCCTTGGGTTTAAAGGGAGAAATACTTTCTAAAATTAAAACACTTCCAGACGACAAAGAGTCAAAGAGAATACTAGCAAAAGTAAAAGATCTGTTGAATAGCGTTAATGCTATGAACAATCTCGAATCATTTAAGGCTAGGCTTGAACCTCTTGCCCAAGCAGATGTAGATGTTGATAAAGCAATGAATCAACTGGTTAATCTACTAGCCGCGGCTGCCGCGCAAACATCTCCGAGAGATAGAGACTTTTTCTTTAAGAAGTTAGAAGCAGATAATATTGTTAAAGTTGAAAGATTATTAGAACCAGGTAACTCATTTACTATAGATCAAATGTTCAACTATTACGGAAAGAGTCCAGCAATTACATTTATTGTTGACGCATTAAGTAAAGTTTCTGATTATGGTATGGGTAAAGGTGAAGTTGTATTTGCTGTCCTTTCAAAGCGTATTACTAAAGCAATTAAAGGAGACTTAGAAGTTAAGTCGGGAGAAGGAACACTTAAGGTTGAAGTTAAAGCAACCGATGGTGGATCACCGAGATTTGCTGATCAAGAAGTTACTGTTGCTCCTGGGTACGAACAAGTTAGAGATGAACTTTTCGATATCTACGCTACTCAAATTGAACAACTTGGCGGAAAGAAAAAAACAGGACTTAATATCGACAACTGGATTGCTCTAGGACAACGTACAGATGTTGATAAGAATCAATTTAATACTCATACATTCGAATTGCTAGAGAAAATCTTTCCAGGACAAGATAACACAGAGTTAGCTCAGGCAATAGCCAACGGTAAAACTGGTACAGCAAAAGGTCTATATTCTAATAAAACATACGAACGTTATATGAATATTAAAAATGATGATGTTGTATTGTATATTAACTTTGCTGGAGACAAACCTAGCTATACTGTCTTTAAAAATGTAGAAGATCTTACAAAATTAGGTATGAGATTCCATGCTAGTACTATCTATATTTTAGGATTCGGAGCACGTTCTACATATCCTCAAATGAGCCTATCGACCATTTAACTGCCTGTTAATTTTTCTACATTACCGATAAATAACATTACGTAATGAGAAAGACACCGGGAGCGAATCGGTTTCATACATCGCTTAAATCTTGGTAAATACGTTAGAGAAAATCTAATTAATCAAGGGAGCGAATCTTGAAGAACTTTTTAGTAATAGCACTATTACTCGTGCCTGCGTATTCACACGCAAACGAACTAGTACATCAATTTCATTCTCCAGCATTTAGTGGTCAAGGGTATAGCAGTCATGTGCTTACAATACACCAACTTGAACAGCAACGCAAGGACAAGAATGAAGAAGATGCTCAAGCCGCTATCGACAAAGCGGAGCGTGAAGCAAAAAGTACTAATATGTACAAGTTCAAAAACAATCTAGAATCGAGAATATATGCTCAACTGTCTAAAAATATTGCTGACAGTCTATTCGGCGAAGGCGGCGATATAATAGATGGGGAGTGGGCGGAAAGTGAAACGCCATTCGGTGACACTATAAAATGGAAAAGAGAAAGCGGTGTTATCTATGTCGAAATATACGATAGCAACGGTGACTTAGCTAGTGAGTTTGAAACACCAGTAGGGGACTTTGCGTTTTAATATGAAAAAAACTATTTCATTATTACTAATAGGATTATTCTTAACTGGTTGCGCAACCATGAACATGACTGAAAAAGAATGGGAAGGTGCCAACAGAGTTAAACCTCAAGACGAGTTTAAGTCTTTGCCAGGACCATCCGGTGGCCCTATATATGTTGCTGTATATAGTTTTCAAGACAAAACAGGTCAACGAAAGCCTAGTGATAAACTTAGTAATATTAGTTACGCTGTTACACAAGGTGCGGATGCTTATGTAATCGAAGCATTAAAGCAGGTCGGACCTGGTAATTGGTTTAAAATAGTAGAAAGAGGTGCGTTAGAAAATCTAACAAAAGAAAGACAAATTATTAGACAGCAACGTCAAGGTGCTGGTGACGAAACGTCACTACAGCCATTACTATATGCGGGTATACTAATAGAAGGATCTATAGTAGGTTATGATAGTAATACTAAGACTGGAGGAATAGGAGCAAGATATTTAGGAATTGGACCTAGCTCAGAGTACAGACAAGATGTAGTAACAATCGGTATGAGAGTAGTTAGTGTTCAAACAGGTGAAATACTGTTAAATGTACTTGTGACCAAAACTATATTAAGTGCGGGAGATAAGTTTACGTTTTTCCGTTTCTTTGATATGGGGACACAAGCCGCTGAAGCAGAAGCTGGTCATACAGTTAATGAACCTGTAAACTACGCTGTTAGAGTAGCAATACAACAAGCAGTGGTAGAGATAATCAAAGACGGAGAGAAACAAGGTCTTTGGAGTTTTACATCTGGAGAGGATGTCAGCAACGAGTAAACTAAAACTATAGTGTTAAAAATTTAAACAACACTCAATAAATATTATGGGAACATAAAGTCCCGGGAGCGAAAAAATGTCACGTATAAAAACTATAAAAGTGGCTATGTTACTATTTTTAGCTGGTATTATACCAGTTAATGCAGCTGATGTCTATATTGAACAAGTAGGATCTAGTTCAACTATTGATATTACTCAAACAGGTGATGGTAACAGAGTTGGTAGTTCGAGCGATGCCGCATCATTGTATGGCACAGGAACCGATGTAGACGTTGTTCAAAACGGTTCTAGCAACGAACTAGATATTGAAACTACAACCGGAGCTGCATCAACTGTTATTAATATTGATCAAGATGGAGATTATAACGTTGGTGATATTAATATAGGGTCTGCTGACTCAACAACTTATGATGCTCAGATTAGCGGCAGTTATAATGAAACAACATTATGTGGTACAGTTACAACTGCAGCTGCAAGTGGTACTAGTGCTGTTTGTAATACATCTGTTGGCGTTAATGACTTTGAAGTTGATCTCGATATAAACGGAGACAGCAATAAAGTAGCAATTTCTAGAAGCGGAGTTGCTGGTTCTTCTAGTACAGCAGATGTTACAGTTAATATTGGCGGTGCCGGAACAGCAAGTAGTAATAACATTGTAAACATTGATCAGTCTAGTGCTACTGAATCCGGTATTGTTAATTTAACAATAGATGGTAGTACAAATGCTGTCAATATTACACAACAGTAAATATCCACTTATCTTTCTTTTAGTAGTTTTCACTACTCCTGTAATTGCGGCTATTGGAACTGTACAAGATCAGCAAGGACCAGATGCTACGTTGTATAGAGACAAAGACGAAATTACAGCGAAGAAAGATACTCCATTAGAAATGAACGATGCTATTGAAACTAAAAATACTAAACTAGTATTAGGTTTTAATGACAATACAAAAGTAGCAGTTACTGAACAATCTCAGTTTATTATAGACGAATTTGCGTATAATCCTGATGCTAAAAGCGGCAAACTTAGCGGTAGGGTTACTATGGGAACTGTTCGCTATGCTAGTGGTGGCGTAGCAAAAAATAATCCAGAAAATGTAAGACTCAGAACACCTACCGCAACTGTTAGTGTACGCGGTACTGACTTCACAATGGTTGTAAACGAAATAGGGCAATCGATGATTACTCTATTACCTACCTGTCCTGGCTTACCGTTTGGGCTTATAGAGCCTAGTTTAAGCGAAGGGGAACTCGAAGAGAAGTGTACATCAGGAGAAATTGAAGTTTCAACAGATGCTGGTATGGTGATTATGAATCAAGCCTATCAAACAACAGTGGTATCGAGTAGATTTAGTGTTCCTACGGAACCTAAGGTACTTACAGACAGACCTTTAATTAATAATCTTCTTATTATTGTTCCTCCAAAACAATTTCCGGATGGGTTTGATAGTGAAAACGAACCATCGCAAGTTAGTTTTTTAGATGAAGACTTTCTAGAGTTTGATGAACTAATGAAAGAACTTTTAGCAGAAAGTGCAGAATTAAACACTAACAGGCTTGACAGAGACGAATACGGGGGAGATTTTCTTGATAACTTATTAGATTTAACAGCAGGAGATCTTGGCGATGCTATGGAAGAATATGATGGTGTACTTCCTACAATACACAAATATCCGTGGATTAAAAATCAATCATACTATAACGAGGAAGAAATAGGTATACGTTCTGAACGTATTCCTCATGTCGCTGATGTAGTAACAGAAAGAGAATCTAATACTGATCTCACAATTATACAAGATGGTGTACAAGCAGAGATATTAATAAACGGAGGTGCCAGTGTTCAAATCAATATTACGCAGACTCAGTAGTTTATTGTTTTTGATATACGCAAATAGCGTATGTGCTACAGAAATAATCAACAGTGATGTTGGATCCTGGGGTGCTTATGGAGGATTTCAAACCTGTTACGGATACAGTGGAGCCAGGGCCTGTGTAAGTAATGGCACCTATTTCTCAAACGATGGTATAGGTAGTGGTGACGTTGTGTTTGCCTATTCGTCAAGTTATTACATCTATAACACATTTAATATACCGCTAGGCTTTAGTGGTAGCACTATGTATCTAAGTTTAGATATGATGACAGGTCCAAGAAACGGTGAGCAAGGAAATAAGACTGAATATGTTGTCATTACCATACAGCAAAAGAATGGTTCTGGACAAATACTTCAAACAAACAGTATTACTGAAAATATAACCAACACCACAATGGACACATATGACTATACGGTTACAAAACATCGTAGTACTATACAAGTGTATATTACAATATCTGGACGTGATGGTGGCTCCTGGGCAGGTAACTATGGTGCTGTTATTGGTGCTGGAACTATTACACTAAATGATGTCGGTCCGAGTACAAGTAGTTCACCAACTCCTGTGTATAGTTCAGGCATAACAGGTGCACAAAGCACAAAGCGTACAAGCAAACTTAGTGATACAGCAAGTCACGGTATGGAAGCACACGTGAGCATCGACGGTAATAGCAATGTTGTTGATATTGTACAGGCAGGCGACTCGCACTATTTAGAACTTGGTATTGTAGGTAACTCAAACATAGTAGATATTGAACAAGCAAGTACCATTGGCGGCACGCACTACCTAGAAGCAAACATAATAGGCGCCAATAATAATTTAGATGTATTACAAGAAAATACAAGCAAGACAGCAATTATAGATATAGAAGGCGATTACAATACAGCAAATGTAATACAAAGAGGTACAGGACAACACTACTTACAGTTAGATCTAATAGGCGACAGTCACAATGCTACTATCCTACAAGAAGGCGGAGGAAGTCATGCGGGAACTATAGAACTTACAAATGGAGGAGGTGCTTGGAACTTTGATTTAACACAGAACGGAACAACTTCAAAAGAATACAGTCTACCACATTCGATGAGTGATGGTAGCACCACAAGCGGCACGTGTTATGTAGCCGCAGGCTGTTCACTAACAGTTATACAACAAGACTAGGAGCGAAACAATGAAGGAAAAATTAATAGCAAGTATTATGGTTATCATAGCATTTGGAAGTGTTATACTTTTGCTTGATTCACAAAAAGCAGAAGCAGAACAATTAACAACAAACACAGTAATAAAAGGATGTCTAGCACTACAGGGCTATACACCGGATAAGTTTGATAACTTTAATTTCAATAAAGCATCAGCATGTTTTCACAACTGGAAAGCAGAGCAAAATAAACAAGAGCTTGCTGAGCTAAGAGATTTTCTAAAACACAACCCACGCTATAGATATCCAGGACAAAGCAATAACAAGTGCTTTGGTAAGGAGCGTGAGATGCCATTCAAGACTGCGTACATAGAGCGCAGTGGAGACGGATTTAAAGCAGGTGTAACATACAAAGATAAGATGCCAGCAAATTGCTTTGAGTCAGCACCGTGGGATAATCGCAATGTGGAAAATTAGTCTTATAGCAATAGCAGGATTGGTATGTTTGCTCTATGCGGTAATGGTTCCAGCCAGCAACACCTACTGGGAGTCAATAGGACCACAATGGGATCGTATGCTTAATCCTTGTGACTACAAAGAATGTCAATAAAGTGTAACTTAATTACACACTAAAAATCTTTAAATAATAGTGACGGAAAAATTCTGTCATGCTTAGTGAGGGCAATTAAAATGAGAATAAAGATTATAGCGGCCGCCGTTGCGGCTTCGCTAATGTCGACTACGGCATTGGCACACACCAACTCAGTTGGTTATGTTGGAGATGGTACTGGAAAGATTACTGTATGGTACGGTGCGTGGCACGACAACACACAGTTCAACGAAGCAGAACTAAAAGTATTAGATTCTAAAGATGCTAAAATTACACAAACACAGTTTAACTTACTGTCGCAAGATAGCCCAGCAGGACTTATCTCAGGAGTAAACTACTTTGGTAGTGATGGCACACAATTAAAACCATATGATCCTACCGATAGTAACCAAGGCGGCGAGTCATACACTTGGCAAGGTGCTACATTTACACTAGCACCAGGTGATTACACATTTGTTTATATTCCATTACAAGACGCCGAGAGCACCTTGTGTCCGCAAGGAACATCTGGTTGTAGCGCAACAGTAGAATGGATGCCAATGGACGAAGTTATTCGTAGTTTAAGTATTACACTTACACAGGGTGATATCGACGGCGACGCAAACCAAAACGGTATACTTGATATAAATGAAGTTGCTGTGGGCGCGGCAAGTGGCGGTCCAACAGTAGTAGGCCAGGGTAGCAGTCAAGTGATTGGTTATGTTGCGGCAAGCGGAGGTGTTATACAGATTGTAAGTAGAACACAAACCGATACAACTTGGGATAACATGAGCGACGGAAAGACTAGTAATGTTCAAACATCTTCAACAACACTTACACCGTTTGAAGGACGTATTGACCAAATTGCTACAGCACAAGATGTTATTGGTAGCACTACCCGTAATATGGACTTTGATAATATTCAAGCCATTAGAATGAACAGTAAAATGAAGAACGGTATGAGCGGTGGTACAACTGGTGTTGTTATTGGCGGATCTAAAGAACTCGAAAACGGAGTAACACTAAAAGGCGGTTTCACAAGATTAGGAACTAGTCTGTCAGGAAACGGAGACTCAGTAACAGCAGATACAGACATGATCGGTGTTGGCATTAAAAAGAATGGCGTTTCACTAGAACTGCGTCACGCAATGACTGACTATGAAGTATCACGTACAATCGGTGACTTTGCTAACGGTAGTGAAACTAAGGGCAAAGATACCAGTGCTAGAATTATGTATTCACCAGACACAGGTAAAATAAATCCTGTACTAGGGTACACACGTGGTAAAAAGTCCGTGGACGGTTATACTGAAACAGGAAGCATACAAACAGCAAGAACTGTAGCAGACTCTAGTGAAATGTACGGTTATGGTACTATTGGACTACGTGGCGATCTAGGACTAGTCGACTTTAGTGTTATGCATCACACAGACGGTGTCAATGATATTAGTTTAGGCTTAGAAAAAGACACAGGTAAAGTTACTTGGAGAATCGGAGCAACACGCTCAATGACTGATCTAGGTAATACCAATAGCATAACAGCAGGTTTTGTAGCCAGATTTTAACCTTTGAAAAAAGTGATATAGTAAATATTAACTAGAAAGCAGGTGCTATAATATCATTTCTCGAAGCCCTCACTAAGTTGACAGAATGGTAGCACCTGCTTTCGCTTATCAATAACGTCTCCCTTAAAAAACTAAATATCATAAAGAAGGACACTCTTATGAAATGGCTAGCACCCTTTCTGTGTCTGCTAGCCCTAACGCCCGCAGTTGCAGAAGATTTACCCCCAGGCACAATTCAATTACCATCTAGTATGGTATGCGGACCTTATAATCCTGGTAATGAAAGAATGGGAGATTCGTATGGTGAGATTCCTTTTTTGGAAGGAAACGGACAAGTTCTTTCACCGAACTGGGATCAAGCATACCATGGTGAAGTTGAAATGTTTCTAAATCCAAAAAATGGAAGTTACACATTATTCTTACACATACGACAAGAACTGACATGTATGATTGTTACCGGTGAAGGAATGAAACCGATATACGGAGACGGAACAAAACTATGAAAAAACTATTGTCGCCCTGGTGGGCATTGCTTACACTTGTCTGTTTAGTCTATGTATTTTTACAATCACCTGTATTTTTAGAAAGTGTGAAATTAAAATACTTTGACACACTAATTGTAAATCAAGAACCTGTCCAGAACGATATTGTAGTTGTTGAAATTGATGATGCCGCTTTACAGCAATACGGGCAGTATCCTTTTCCAAGAGGAACATACGCAGAGATATTAGAAAACATAGCAGAGAAGGGAGCATCAACCATTGTTCTCAATATTATGATGCCGGAACCGGATCGTTTTGGAGAGGATAATAAGCTAGGAACCGCAATGGTTCTTTTAAACAATGTTGTTGTTCCGATGCGTCCTGACTTTGTTTTAACTAATCCACCATTAGCACCAAAAGTAAATGTAGTTGGTATTGAGAATGTAGAAGTGTTGGTTGACTATCCAGGAATGATCAATAACATACCTGATGTAGAAGATAATGCTAGAGGTAGCGGAATTGTTGCTACTGATCCAGAAGTAGATGGCGTGGTAAGGCGTATTCCTAACGTAGCAACTGTACAAGGGTATGATGGATTTTTATTTCCAAGTCTAGCACTAGAAGCATTGCGTATTCATGCTGGCGCAAAGAGTATTGATATTAAACTATCGCCATACGGTATTGAAATGTTTCGTATGCTGAAAGATTTTAAAACAAGACAGTTCTATTATATTCCAGTTGATGATGAAGGACGTACATGGATTGACTGGTCTCAAAAATCAACAAGAGTAAGTGTTACTAACTTACCCGACTTAACAGGCAAAATTGTTATTGTTGATGTAACTGCGGCAGGCATTGCTAATCCAGTAGCAACAGCAACAGGCGGCGAGTTTCCAGGTACTGTACAAGCGGCTATGCTCGGAACAATGATAAACGAATCAAACATTCAACGCCCTGGTATATTTAACGACTATGAATTGTATGCTATGATTGCGGGAAGTCTTTTGCTTATCCTTTTAAGTCGATGGATGCTTGTAGGACTAGGAGCAACAGTAATTTTAGTAGGAGGCGCAGTGCCTGCTTCGATGTATTTGTTTGCTACAGAAAAAATGTTGCTAGATGCTACAGGTCCTTTAATAGTGTTTGTTATCATAGCATTACAGGTATACGGTATCAAATTTGTTAGAGAGTTCCTAGAAAAGCAAGCAATCAAGAAACAGTTCGCAGGATATTGTTCACCAACTGTAGTACGTATGCTACAAGAAAATCCAGCACTAATCAAAGAAGGTATGAAACGAGATATTTCCATTTGTTTCTCAGACCTACGTGGCTTTACTCCACTAGGTGAGAGTTTTGGTGATGATGTAAAAGGACTCACAAAACTTATGAATGGATATATGGATGCTATTACGCAACCTGTATTGGAAGCAGATGGCATGATTATTAAGTACATTGGTGATGCTAGTATGCACGTTCACAATGCTCCCAATGATGATCCTAAACACCATCATTCGGCTGTACGTACAGGGTTAAACATGTTAAAGGCCGTGGAGAAATTTAATGAAAAAATCACACAAGAAGGTCGCCCTCCGATTGGCATGGGCGCCGGTATTAATAGCGGGCTTGGTTATCTTGGAGAAATGGGCTCATCCAGTCGCCACTCTTATGACGTACTAGGAGATGCTGTTAGTACTGCGGCACGTATCGAAAGCAAATGTAAAGAATACGGTTGTCTGTTACTTGTAGGAGAAACTACATATGACGCAACTAAAGATGATTTCTTTTACTTAAAGGTAGATGAACTTGCTGTTAAAGGTAAAAGTGTAGGTATCAGAATTTACACAGTATTAGGTGATACTAAACAACACTATAACAAAGCAAAAATAAGACACGATGGTATGCACAAGTTATATCTTGATCAAAAGTTTGATGAAGCGATAGAGGAATGTAACTACCTTAAAAAGCAGTTTGAAGGACGTATGTCAAAATACTATGACATGTGGATTGAACGTTGCGAATACATGAAAACACAGGACTTGCCTGAGTCGTGGGACGGAATTTTCATAGCAACAACCAAATAAGAAAAGTAATACCGTAACTACCGCCGTAGGCGATAAACAAAAGAAGCCACGGAGGGCCGCTGTTGTTATTTCTTATTACTTTTTTTTAGGTTCTTCTTTCTTTTCTTGAGATGGTGCGTTGCCAGTACTATCAAATACTTGACTGCGTGATTGATATTTAGAAATAATAGCATCTAGTTCTACTTGCTGTTCTTTATTGAGATTAGCATCAATAAGATTTTTGTGTTCGAGCACCATTGCTAGTTTCATATTCATGCGGATCATATCGTTGTCTAGCATACGAATACGATCAACAAGTTTAATAAGTGTGCCCATTGTTTGACCGATGATCGGATCAATAGTTTCTGTCACCCACTTCCAGATGAAGTAGATAAAATATCCCATGCCTAGTGCCGCGACAATAGGAAATCCTAATTCCTTAATAGTCTGTGCTAGATCAAGTTCTTCCATTAATCTCTCCTCGCATCTTCTTTACCCTCATTGGCCGCAATACGATCAACATTTGGTTTTACACCTAGTGTATATGAAAGTAGAGCATCTATTTTAACTAGATCGTTGTTCATAGTTTGAACACGATTATCTAATTGTCCAATAATGTTTTTAAGAGTAGTAACTGAACCAGTTACTCCTGCTAGAATAAAACGTAGTGTCAGATAAACAAAGTATCCGGCTGCCAATGCTCCCGCGATAGGAAATCCGACATCGCTTATTAGTGTTAAAAAATCCATATTTTCCGCTCCACAAGTATTTAGTTAAATACTGATATGAATCAATTCAACTTCTCTAACGTACAATCGTGTGTTGAATACGCACAGCGTAAAAAATATCAAATATTAGATTATACCACTAGTATCTGTGAGCATTGTTATACACACGTGCCTGCTATTCGTAGTATACGGTTTACTGACAACTCTATACAACTGATAAAGAGTTGTAAAGTTCATGGTTGTACAGAACACATGATTGAAAGAGATTCCGATTTCTATCATTCACTAGTATGCGACAAAAATTCATTGAACTACGATGATGTTCTTCTAACAGAAGCATCAGATAGATGCCAATTACAATGTCCTCATTGTTATCATAAACCAGATAACGAAATACAAGACGAACAAGCAAATACTATTATTGATAGAGTTAAACCTGCTACCGAACTAGGAATCAGTACCTTACAATTAGCAGGCGCTGAAGCAAGTCTTAGACCAGACTTTATAGAAATGGTAAGAGACCTTAAAGGATACTTTAAAAAAGTAGACACAATGACTAACGGTGTAAGGTTTGGAGATAAAAAGTTTTTTAGTAAGTGTTTGGATAACGGATTGTCTGATATCAATGTTGGATTAAATCACCCGGCGTACATCAATAACTCTGTTATAAGACAAAAGCAAGTTGATGCTATAAATTATGCTAACAAAAATAATTGCTTGGGTTACATAGGTTATACAATGGTAAGTCTAAATGAACTACACGATATATTAGAAGAAATAGTTTCGTCGAATTGGAATCCTACAACCTTTAGAATACGAGCCGGAAGTGAAATTGGGATCAATGCTACTGAGAAAAGATACTATGTTAGTGATATCTATAAGGAAATAAAACTATGGGCAAAACAACAAGGACATAGTATAGAACACATGTCTGCTGATGATAACATATATCATAAAATGGTTACACTAAACAACAAAAGAATTAGAATTATTCAATGGTGCGATATTACTGATATTGATCTAGAAGAATTGCGTAGTGGACCATGGAATGATTTTGTACCCAATGACGGAATGACTAATTTTTTACATCAAATAATAAGAAGAGATGTTTGGAAAAATAGAGGCATACTGTTAACCGATGTGCCTCCGCAGAGATATCAATTAAACCATTATAAAAAATTTAAAGAGATAGAGTTAAATCACACTATACCAAACACTTTAAATTTATTATGATTGGCTGTTTTCTTTACCAGTAGCGTACATTTCTAAGTAGTTCGCATAATTTGTAATTGAATGATCTGAGAAGCTGTCAATTTGTCCTCTCTTTATACCCATCCACATGCCACGAATTCTATCTTTAAACAACTGCCACCCTGTAGGCGTACGAACATTTCCGTATGCGTTTAGGTAATGTAGTTCTCCGTGATGCTTATATCCCATTATTCTAAATGGAACTCTGGTAACAACATCGTTGTTGTTTACCCAACGATGATGAGTTACTCCAAGACTTTTAACATACTTAGGCCAACCGACTCTAGGTGATCCATATGTATAAAGTTCCTCTGGATCAGGAACACTAGCATAATACAAGCATCTGCTTGCCATAATAGTTGCCATTGCGGCTCCTAAACTATGTCCACAAAACCAAACTTTCTTATCATTGTTTTGAGTGCGTACTAAATCGTCACATACCATAGGCCAAAGTTCATCAACTTCAGTTTTAAATCCTACGTGTACTCTACCTACTGTTTCAGCAATAACTGGGAACGCATTTGCGTCTGCTTTAATATCGTTAAACTCTGTTGGTTCTGTGCCACGACAAGCAATAACTAAATCGTCTTTATTCATAAAACGATATGCTTGAGCACCGTCGATATTATAAAATTCTATAGTAGTAAATCCTAATGCTTTAGCATGTTTCTTAGCAGACTTTGGTTCTAAGTATGCTATTTCTGCTAGTTTGGCAAATAGAGCAGAACGCTCCGCAAAGTTCATTGATTTAATTGACATTTTTCGCTCCTGGAATCGTTGTTTTCCTACAAGTATTTACCAATTATGGTTGACATCTTTATGTGTAGGCGTTACACTATATAAACACTGACACATTAGAGGACTTAAAGATGTATACTGTTGAAGTTTACAAAACAGATAAGCGCACAAAGAGCGGTGAGCGTCAGGTGCTCAAGCAGGACTACGACACTGATAACCTGAGTATGCTAGAACACACTGTTAAAACAACTTGGCTTGCTCGCGACGGTTATCGATTTGAGATCCACGAGACCTATGTGACTCGTACTAGCTTGATGTCAGGAAAAGAATATAAAGAGAGATATGATACTCCGTATTATTGTTCTCCTAGTTCAGAAACTTACTGGAGTATGTGATGAGTAGAGATATTTGGGTAATCAGCGATACACATTTTCAACATGCTAATATCCTTACCTTTGTGGATTCGAACACAGGTAAGATGGTCCGTGGAGATCGTTTCAGTTCTGTTGAAGAAATGGACGAAACAATGATCGAAAACTGGAATCGTGTTGTCAAGCCTGGTGATATTGTGTACCACTTGGGTGATGTGTTCTTTGGTAACAAAGACACATTTAGAAGTTTATGGGCTAGGCTGAATGGCAGTAAGCGTTTAATCCTTGGTAACCACGACGATGCCAAGTTCTTTATTCAGAACGGACTTGTTACTAAGGTTGTTGTGTGGAGAGAGTTTCACGAGCATGGTTTATTGCTGAGTCACATTCCGTTAGATCCTAGCGGACTGTACAGAAAGCGTCACGGCGACAAGAGCACACAGAGGATGTTGTTAAACGTTCACGGACACATTCACCAGAATCCTAGTCCAACAGAACACCACCGTTGTGTTTGTGTAGAGCATATTGACTACACTCCTATCAACATCGAGGAGTTACGAATCAAATGATCGAACACAGACTGTATAGTGTAGAAATCTTTGTTGAACATCCACGAGTAAAAACAGCAGGGCGTATAGTAGATAAGATTATTCTTTGTACGCCCTCGCTGGCAACTTGGTATGCTCTCAAAGGATATACTATTTTTGATTTTACAGAAAGTTTGGATATGGATCCAGAATATTATGAAAAAGAGGTTTATTATGAATATTGATCATGAACCACAATTTGACATTAAGAAAGTAATTGAACACTATGAAGAAAAAGACGGCGTTGATATCACGTATATCTGTACCACTGACCTTACTGCTAGCGATACTCCTGTTGACGTTTTCTATAGGGAATCCCCTCATCCTGAGTTTGGCAATCGTTATTTTGGTCTTTACTTTGATCATGTGAGAAATCACCTGATGATTACAAATGCCGACGTTATCGAGACATTGAACTTTGGAATGATCGAAGTTGACGGCCGATGGCAATACAGCAAGAGTCATCACGATTACAAAGCATTTGGAGAAGCTGGATTTATTGACGGTGGACGATTATACTGCCGTAGTAGTAGCAACGTAGAATTTTTCAAAGTTTTCAACGGAAAGTTCGTACGTGACCACGGTGAAGATCTAACCAATTGGATGGATAGTAAATATGAACGAACGAATTAAAGAACTTGCTGAACAGGCATATGGTATTGATGCGGGCAAACCTTTTCATCCTAGCGCATTAGTGGCACTTGAAAAGTTCGCCGAGTTGATTGTTCGGGAGTGTTTAGAAATCTGTAAAGAACGAGAGCGTCCAAATCTTTATAGTGTTAGAGAAGTTGAAACTGCTATCTTGAAACATTTCGGAGTTGAAGAATGATTGAACGTTTAGAACATATTTGTAAAATTGTATTAGCAAGCGGAGTATAAAATAGCATGAATGACAAATCTTTAGACGAATTAAGAGAATCAATGCTCAAAGCACGAGAAAAATACGAAGCTGAAAATGATGCGTGGTGGGAAGGTCTCACTGAACAAGAACGTGAAGATGCTTTCTTTGCTGTTGTAAAACGTATACACAAGGCAGACTTACAAGATGGCGGATCCTATCGATACGCACTATACAATATATTTGGCTTTGATCCAGGCATGTATGTCAAAGGCATGGACTGTGGCTACATGGCTATACACAACGCTATCGGTGACGGTGAAGACTATCAAGCAATGCGTGGCGTAAATCGTTTTGAAGTTATTGACGATACAGGACGAGCTTATACAAAATATCTAAAAGATGATGAGCGTGTTCGCTATATGCTACAAGATGACAATAGAACACTAAAAGTGTTTATTGACAAAATTACTAAAATAGGAGTAAATGATCTATGAAAGTAGGACTAAGCATGAGCCGTTGTCTTCGTGACATTTATGAAGGCCGTGTAGAAGAAAATGATGTGTTGGTTATTATCGCTCGCACAGATTTTGATCCGCACAATGATAAACAGTGGAATGGTATCTGGGATGGTTACCTGTATGGTGGACTCAGTCATCCCGAATGGGCGGGCCTAGAAGATCATGAGGAAGGTATGAGGAAGTTGCTCATTAATATGTATGACGACGGAAAGGTCCACCAGCCTCGGCAGTTTAGCGCACACCCTGCTCGTATGCCTTACTACTGGTTAGAATGTATCGTTCCTGACGACGAGCTTCTAAATAAGCCGGCTGTGAAAAAGGCCTGGGATAACTATAAAGTAGTGGCAAGTTTATCATGAACTTTACAGATAAAATGAAAATGACTCCTCAGGAAATTTTTGAATACAAGATGCGTTGGAAGCCAAATGCTTTTGTAATTGATGTACATAGCGATTTAGATATACAATGTAAGGACTGGTGTAGGAAAAACTTGAATCGCTGGGAGTGGAGCATGGACACATATACGTATGTTTACTCACATACTTTCTACTTTGAAGAAGAACAAGCCGCTGACGAATTTAAACGTAAGTTTGAAAAGTGGGTAAATGTAGGTAAAAACTAATACATGAAAATTAAATACGATTTAGAAAAACATATTACTGCTCGTACACATCGTTATAAACGAGCAACAATACATTCTGAATCGTTTCCAGGTCTTGCGACCATTGAATTAAATCTTTCTGAATTGTGTAATCGAACATGTAGTTTTTGTCCTAGAGTTGATCCAGAAAAGTATCCCAATCAAAAAAAGTTTATGTCTTTAGATGTTGTTGAATCGTTAGTAAAACAAATACAAGATTCAGACTGGCGCGGCAACGTACACCTTTCAGGTTTTGGAGAACCACACAGTCATCCAGAATTGTTAGAAGTAATTAAACTGCTATCAACATCAGATAAAATTTTTATTGAACTTACAACTAACGGAGATCGATTAGTTGATAAAGACATAGCTGAACTAGTTGAATGTTTTAATAATGG
>ENA-OUOG01000593-OUOG01000593.1-marine-metagenome-genome-assembly--contig:-NODE-593-length-46893-cov-6.486244_pt1 | contig 46893 bp, 18 predicted proteins | sample MGYA00248635_ERZ508505 | MGnify/ENA primary metagenome ERZ508505 (study PRJEB26176, sample SAMN06267871) | marine metagenome | isolation source: Saanich Inlet, British Columbia, Canada | place: Pacific...
GAGACGGCGACATCGAAGGGCAAGCCCGGGATCGCGACACCCGCCTGCGCGGCGAGATCCCGCTTTCGCTTGCGTCCGCGCGTCTCGACGCCGAGCGCCGTCTCGGCGACCATCGCGGCGCGCGTCGATCTGAAGTACCAAGGCATACTTCAAGTATAGGTCTTGTCCAAGAATGAAGGCTAATAAAAGTTGGCGCCAAAAATACACGCCCCGACGACGCTTCGAAAGCGGCACATCGTCACGCGCGCGCGCGCGCTCTGCGGCTTCGGTCGACGTCGACGTCGGCGTCGATGGCCGGCGTCGCCGCCGCGCGGGCGCCGCTCGCGCCGCATCGCGCGGTATCGCGGCGCGCGGGACGACGATCATCGCGTGCCGTCGCGCGTCGCGCGGTCGAGGATGCCGAGAACCGACCGGATACACAAGATGTCGTGGAGGAGCAGGCGACGAGCGGCGAGATCGTGCGCCTCCTCGGCGTCACGTTGTCCCGATATACCGGGAGCGGTGCGGCGATGTTACGGAACGGCGGCGCTGCCGTGCGTCACCACGCCGCCGTGGCGCGGGGGGACACCGACGCCGTCACGCGACCTCTGTCGTGGTCGCCTCTGATGACGATGGGCGTCGAGATATTGTCGGGTTTCCTGGAAGGCATCGCCATCGAGGACGCGGAAGTCGCGGCGTTGCGTTCTCGAGACGACGGCGAGACGAGCGACCCGAAGAGCGCCGAGGGGCTCTTGACGTACCTCCGAAGCCTGCGCGCGATGATGGCGGTCGGCGTGCCTCCTCTGCCGGGAACGCGCGTGCAACGCGTCGCCGTCGACGACGTCCCCGCCGTGTGGCTCACGCCGAACGCGCGTTCGTGGAAGTCGTCGCGGGCGCCTCGACGCGTGCTGCTGTGGTTCCACGGCGGCGCGTTCGTGCTGTGCAACACCGCCACGCACGCGAGGCTCATGTCTTCCATGGGCGTCGCCGGCGACGCGCGCGTGCTGAGCGTCGAGTACCCGCTGGCGCCCGACCAGGGCGTCTACGAGGACATGGCGGACGCCGCGGACCGAGCGTACGCGTGGCTGATTTCGGAACGCGGGGGGAACGTCGATCCTCGAGACGTCGTCATCGGGGGCGATTCCGCCGGAGGCCACCTCGCGCTCGCGCTCGCGCAGAGGCTGGCCTCTTCCCGAGCGGACGGCGCGACGCCGACGAAACAGTCCCCGGCGGGTCTGGTGTTGCTTTCGCCCTGGTTGGACCCCGGGCGCGACCTGCCGAGCACGGCGGCGGCGTGGCGCGAAGCGGGCGACGCGTCGGTGGACTACCTGCGAGGCGTGGAGGCGTCGATGAGCAGCGTGGTGGAGCTCGTGTTCGGCGGCGACGGAAGCCGGAGTGGTTCGACGACGCGGGACGAAAAATTACCGCGGTGTCTCCTCGACGCGTCGCTCTACGCGGGGCGAAGCATGCCTCCCTGTTTGATACAGTACGGCGGGATCGAGGTTCTGGCGAGCGAGGCGACGGGTTTGGCGGAAGTCGCGTCCGCCGCGGGGTGGGACGACGTGACGCTGGAAGCGTTTCCGGAAATGCCGCACGTGTTCCAGGTGTTTGACAGCGTCGCGCCGGAGGGCGCGGCGGCGATCGCCTCCGTCGGGCGCTTCATGAAACAAAGCGCCGCCGCGCGACCGTAGTCATAGAAACGGCAACGGCGACGTACAATTTATCGTTACAACAACGTCTCGACGAAACGACGAACCTGAGACTTCTCAACCGACGGCGACCGCCGCCGCCGCGCCCGCTGCGCCGAGCGACAGACGGGCTCCCGTGTACACCGCGCAGACGATGAGCCTCGCGATCCACGGGTTGGTGAATGAAGTGAGCGTGGCGTACGTCCAAGACGCGCCTCGGTACACGCCCACGCCGTAGTCCCACACCCGGCGCACTTTGCTTTTATCGCCGCCCCGCAACTCCGCCAGCGCGACGCCGAGCGCCTTTTGGAGCTTTTCGGGCGCCGCCGCCGCAGCCTGCGGATGCGCGGTGACGTACGCGGCGACGAACTCGGCGATCGCCGAGATGACATCCTCGGTCTCCACGAACACGTACTCGGACGTGTCGTCCAGGAGCGACGCCTCGTCGCAGAGGGCGCGCAGGTTCTCCTCCGCGTCGAATTCCGCCTCGGCGTCGTCCGAGTCCGCCGGTGACGCGGACGTCTTCTCGTCGCTCGTCGTCGCGGCTGCGCCGCTGCGGAGCCTCGCGAGAAACCCGGGGGACGCCACCTCGCGCTGGAGGTTGGCGTACACCTCGTCCGTCCCCTCAGACGTGGCGAGCTTGCGCCTGAGGTACTTCGGCGTGCTCGCGCGGGCGAGCCGGCCGCCGAAGCGCTTCACCGTGTGAGCCAACCTCGCGAGAAGCGCGGGGTCCTCGTCAACCAGATCTCGTGCGTCCCCCTTATCCGCGACCTTCGGCTCGGGGGACGCCGGAGGCGCGCGAGTCGAGACGGGGAGCGGCGTATCGCTCAGAGGCGTCGCCGCGGCGACGGCGACGGCTTCAGCCATGACGTGTGCGCGGGGAAGGTGTGCCGCGGCGTCTCCTTCTCGGTCGCGACGAAGTCGGGCATTTGGCGCGAACGGGTCGCTCAAGATTTCGTTCCCGCGGTTTCGCATCGCGCACCTGGTACCGGCAGCTCCCCGATCGGTACGGCGTAGCCAGTCTACGATATGCGATTTCGCGTTGTTATACGGTATGAAACACTCGGCGACACGCGCACCGACTCTCCGGCCATGGCGGACTGGCTCGGGGGTCTGGCGGCGTCGTGCACCCCGCTTACGGAGGAACCCGATGAGGAGACCCCGGAGCAACGGCAGCGTCGTCGCGCGCAGCAACGCGCGGCGCGTGAACGAGAGGAGGCGCATCCGAGAAATCATCCGAGAGATCGTCATAGGACTCGCGGCGCGGTCGGTTTCGACGATCGCGCGTCGTCCATCGCCTCCGACCGAAGCGAGCGGACCGACCGCAGCGGTCGGACGGCCCGTTCCGGACGCACCGCGATGAACGGGGGCGGGCGGGACGATCCGCGCCAGAGGAACGGCCACGCGCGGAAGCCGTCGTACGATCTCGACGACCTCGCCTCGTTCGACTCTCGCGAGGACGACTCCGACGAGGAGGATGACTTCCGCGCGAAGAAGAAGCCCCCGACGCATAAGCCTCCCTCGAACCACTCCATGGTCGCGAGGGAGCTGAGGCAGGAACAGGAACGCAAAGCCGCGGAGAAGCGCGCGGCGCTGTACAACGCGGACGAGATGCACCTCTTCGAGGACCCGAAGGTGAAGCAGCGGGTGAAGGGCGCGGCGGACGGCAAAGGTTGGAAGAGCGACGGCGGCGTCAGCGGCGCGTCGTTCGCGGGCCTCGAGGCGACCGGCGAGAACCCTGACGAGCAGTGTTTCGGTGTGAACGTCGTGCTTTTGCCTCAGGCGTGGTACGTGATGTACTGGGACGGGTTCATGATGCTCCTGCTGTTCATCATCATCTTCCTTTTGCCGTACGAAGCCGCGTTTGTCACCGCGTACAGCCGGCTGAGTTGGTCGGCGATGACGGACACGCAGCGCGCGTTCATGGTGCTGAACCGCCTGATGGACGCCTTCTTCGTCGTCGACCTGTGTTTGCAGTTCGTGCTCGGGTACGTGGACGGCGAGACCCAGAAGGTGGTCACCAGCCTGCCCAAAATCCGAGAGAGGTACTTGAAGAGCTACTTCGTGATCGACGTCGTGTCGCTGTTCCCGTTTGACCAGGTCGTGGAGTCGTCGTCGACGCCGCTGCTTCGCGCCATCAAGTTTCTGCGCATGCTCAAGCTGCTGCGCGCGATGAAGGCCAACCGCATCTTGGGGCGCCTGCTGTCGCACGTGGACGTGTCGAACAGCTTCCTCAAGCTGTGCAAGGACTGCCTGGCTCTGGCCATCATCGTGCACTTCCTGGTGTGCGCGTGGGCGTACCAAGCCGCCGAGTCGGGCAGCGACGACCCCGAGCGATGGATCTACCTCAACGAAGTCAACATGTCCCGCCCGACGTACGTGTACATCACCGTGATCCAGCTTCTGTTCACGAGCAGCGACATCCAAGTCGCGCTCATCGACGACATGCAGCTGAAGATCATCTCCGCGGCGGTGATTTACGTGCTCATGGCGTTCACCATCGCCGAGCTCACGGACATGGTCGCCGCGGCAAACGCGGGCGACGCCGCGTTCACGAGGATGATGGACGAGCTGAACTACTTGATGCGCGAGCGCAACTTCCCCATGGACCTGCGGTTCCGGCTGCGCGACTTTTTGCGGTTCAAGAAGGACGGAGAGGCGGACTCGATCACGTCGCCCGAGCGCCAGGAGCTCATGAAGGCGCTCTCTCCTACGCTGCAGACGGAGGTGGCCGACCAGCTCAGCAAGGTGGGCCTGAAGCAGGCGCCGCTGTTCAAGAACTGCAAGTCGCAGATCCTGATGCGCGTCACCATGGCTGCCACGTCCACGATGCTGGGCGCCACGGAGGTGGTCAGCCGCGAGGGCGAGATCGCCGACCACCTGTGCGTGCTCGACCACGGGTTCCTGATCTCGGCGGGACGCGTCGTGATGAGCGGCGCGGTGTTTGGGAAGGAGTGTTTGCTCGCCGGCGGCTTTGACGAGATCCACAACGCGCACTCCACGCACACGATGACTTTTTCCACCATCACCAAGATCCACGTGCACCAGCTGGACCAGATCGTGCGCAAAGGTGACCCCGCGTTCTGGAGGGTCATGCGCAGGCGAGCCATGGCCAGCCTCGCCGCCAGAGGGCTGGTGATGTACGCGCAGCTCGCCGCCAGGCAACGCGCGCGCGGCGCGCGCGGCGCGCGCGCGCTCGCCTCAGAGATGGTGAGCCTGGGCGTCGGGAAGATCGTGGTGTACAAGATGCTCCTGGCGTACCGGTACGTGAACGGCGAGAACGTTCTCATCGAGCTCGCCGCCCGCAAGATCCAGAGCTGGTACCGCGGCGTGCGCGTGCGCGCCGCCTTCAAGGTGATGGTGTTCCGCGCGCGCGTCACCAGCGCGTACGTTCCGTCTGACTTGAAAAACGTCGCGCTCGGCGCGAACCAGTCCGACTTCGGGAAGCTCATGGCGAGGTTCTCGGGTGCCGCCGACGATGTGGACGACGTGCCGAGGCAGATCGAGACGCTGAAACACTTGTGCGAGTCCAACGCGCAGCAGCTTGCCATGCTCCTGATCGAACACAGGCGGGTGTCGCGGACCGTGGACTCCGTCGCGCTGCTGGTTCGCAAAATCGCGCTCGGGTTGTAGTCCTTCTCAAAGTAGTCTAGAAGATTCGCGCGCGGCGTTGTACATAGTCACTAGTCGCGACTACCTACGAAAGTGAATACGTACTTTCGAAAGTATAGCTATGAGCGAACTGCGCTCACTATATACCCGCTCACGAAGCTGTCGCGCGCGCGCGCGGCACGAACGTCGACGCCGCGGGATTCAGCGACGGCGGGTTTCTGTCGTCATCCGACCCCGAAGACCCCGATTGAAAAGCGCGCCCGTCGGTTCCCGCGCGCGCCGCCTCCGCCTTTTCCTTTTCCTTTTTCCTCTCCGCCTCCTCCTTGAACGCGGCTCGCCCCGCGGCCGCCGCCGCGAGCATCGCCTTGAACTGCTCGTCCGCGCCGCTCTGGTCCAGCACGGCCATTGCGCTGATTCTCAGGCGCTTGCCCACGATCTGGCCCAGGCGGTTTCGCGTCAGCGCAAACACGACGGGCGTTCCGTTTCCCCGCGCCTGTTCGATGATCGCCGCCACCACGTCGTCCAGCCCGCCCTCCAGCCCCACCTCCTCGATGTTCGGCGCCACCACCACAGCCTTGGCCTTCTTGAGCTGCACAGCCTTCGCCACCTCGCGCAGCCCGAAAACCAGGCGCCGGCGCATCTTAGCCTTCACCGCGTCCTGGTGGTACGCGCGGTCCTGGAACCGCTTCAGCTCGGAGACGCACGACACGGTCGCGGCGTTGGTCTCCGAGGAGATGATCTGGTCGGCGTACCGAATCTCGGCGTCGGCGCCGATGAAGGTGTGCGCGTTGCCCTTCTTCTGCTCGTCTCGCCGCGCGTCGCCGAGGGACCCGCCGTTGGCCTCAGCCTCGCGCTCGCGCTCGCGCCGCCGCTCGTTCTTAGCGTGCGTCTTGCCCTTCAGGTGGTCCGCCCACGCGTCGTCGCCGGAGCACGACACGCCGCACGTCTCGCACAAGCGCGTCGCGCCCTTCTCCCGCGGGCCGTCGCCGGGCGCGCGCGGCGCCTTCGGCTTCCGCTTCTTCTTCTTGGTCTCGTCGGAGGCGCCGCCCGCCTCCGCATCCGCTGTCTCCGCGCGGAGAAGCGCGTTCTTGAACCCGCCGGGGACGGCCCAGGGGTTCGAGGGGAAAGACACGGGGCTCGGCTCGGGGTCCGCGGCGGCGGGTTCCGTCTCGGCGCCATCGGGAAAGTCCGGCGCCGCCGCCGCCGCGGAGGATTTGTCGCTCGCATCCTCCGTCTCGTCGACCGCCGTTTCCTTCTCGTCCGTCTCCTTCTCCGCGCGCTCCTCCCCGTCGTCCGCCTCGTCCTCCTCGTCGTCGTCGTCCTCGTCCTCGTCCTCGAGGTAGATCAGGTCCACGCCGACGCGGCCCGCGTCGCCGCCCTCCGCCTCCGCCCGGTCGAACAAGAGGTTCACGTACACGCGTCCGACCTCGACGGTCACCTCGACTTCCCGGTCGTCCGCTTCGTCCCCCCCGCGCTCGGCTTCGCCGCCGTTCGCCTCGGCAGCCTCGCTCGCCTCTTTCTCCGCCCGGGCCTCTTCGCGCGCGGCGCGCGCCGTGAGGATGATGCGCTTGAGCTTGGTCGGCCGTTTCTTCTTCTTCGGGCCCTCGCGTTCCTTCCCGCGGCGCATCACCATGCCCGAGGACATCGCCTGGTTGGGGTTGATCATCATCTTGCCCTTGCCCTTGGGCCCCGACGCGCTCGCCGCCGCCGCCCTCCGGTCCGCCTTGGACGGCTTGGCCTCCTTGATGTACGCGCTGAGGCTCGCCGCGAGCGACGCGACCCCGTCGCCGCGCCGCGGCTGCTCGAGGATCTGCCCGAGCTGAACCGCCACGCGGTCGGGCTTGGTTTTCTGCGACCCGTCCCCCGGGAGCGAACGCCCCGACGCTAACAGCGCCGCCTCCAGCGCCTTCGCCTGGCTCGAGTTTAGACCGAAGTGGCTCGCCGCGAGGTGTTGCTCGAGCGGCCCGTAGCTCTTGAACATGCGGCCGCACACAAGACACCGGATCTTGCCGAACCCGTCGATCTTGCTCCGGCGCGCCTCAAGGGCGAGGCTCTCGGGCGTTACCTTTGGCAGTCGCGGCGGCGCCGGCGTTTGTAAACCGCTCGGCGCGTTTGAATCCGCCGAACGCACAGCCCACCCCGCTGTCGCGCCGCCGCCCCTTGAACCGCCGCCGCCTCGAAGCAGGTCCGCGAACGAACCGGAACCGGAACCGTTACCGGAGCCTCCGGAGGCTTTTTTCTTCTCAGACCCGATAAACGCCGTCTGACTTTGCGCGCCGGAGCGCCGAGCGGCGTCGTCTCGCGCCGCGTCGCCGGCTTTTCGCTTCTCGGCGCGCGACGCCTCCTCGGCGAGGATCTCGGCCATGCTCCTGTTGGTTCTCGAGCTCGCGCCCGCCGCGGCGCTCGAGGCGTTCCACGCCGGCACGGCGGGGGGCTCGGCGGGGACCAGGATCACCGGAGGCGGCGCGGGTTTCTGTTTCTGTTTCGCGGGTTCCGTCTCGTTCGCCTCCGGCGGACGAAGCGGACCCTCGCCCGCCGCGCGGCGCTCGAGACGCCTGGTCCTGGCGTTGGATTTGCCTCCCGCCGAGGCCGAGCCCGTGTCTCCCCGCTCTTTCCCACGCGCTTCGTGCGCCGCGTCCAGCGCGAGCGTCGCCTCGGGAAGCGCCTTCTCGCGCCACGCGCGCGCGGCGGCGGCGGCGGCGGGGGAGACGCCGCGGAGGAACTTGCCCACCCTGAATCGCGATCCGCCGGGCGCCACCTGGCCGTCCGCCCTGTGCGCGGACCGCACGACCGCGGCGACGATCTCGGGGTGCGCGGCGAGGTACGAACTCAGCAGCTCCGCCGCCGACGGAGCGAACTCCCACGTGCCGGCCTCGCCGGCGCGCTGGCGCGCCTCCGACGTGCCCTGCAGGTTGAGCCCGACGGCGACGTCGGCGGGCATCGCGAGCACGCCGACGCGCGACACGCATTCCACCACGAGTCCTTCCCCGAACACGCCCTCGGGATCATCCTCCGCCGAGGGAGGCGCCAATCCCCCCTCGATCTCGCGACAGGACGCCCAGGTCTCACTTCCGCCCGCCATGCTCGTCGCCCCGCGCCCGCGTCGTCGCGATCTGGCGGAGCGAGAAACCCGGCGACGTCGATATCCGCGTCGCGTGCGCTTTTTGACGCGACACACACACGAGCGCGTCTTCGGATAGACTGTGTACTACAAGCTCGCGTCGCTACCTATAGACTATTGGTACGCGTGCGCGCCGCGCGCGTGTTGTCCGTTCCCTGTCTCCGCCTGCCTCACTTCTTCTTGGTCGTGCGCTCGAAGTACGCCGCGAGGTCGGGGTGGGTCTCCATCCTCTTCTTGAACGCGAGCACGTTCGGGAACGCGTCGAGGCACGTGGTCGGCACGCCGTCCAGGATGCCTCCGCTGAGGTATCGCGCGGTGACGACAAACTGCGCGTCGGCGACGGTGGGTTTCGAACCGGTGAGGTACTCCTTGTTCTCCAGCATCTTTTCGAAGTGCGAAAGGTAGTACGGGATATCCTTCTCCGCCAGCGTCTTGCGCATCTCCGCGATCTTCGCCTTCTTCGCGCGCGGCGAAACCGACGTATCCATCGAGAGGTACACGGAGGGGCGGATCTTGCCGCGCAGGTCCTCGTCGAGGCCGATCGCCTCGTCCACGCGGAGGCACGCCTTGGGGTCCTTGGGGACCAGGCCCGCGAGTTTTCCCGCGTACTGCAGCATAGCGCCGGACTGCGCGTAGGTCTCGCCGTCAACCTCCATCACGGGGAGCTGCCCGAACGGGGTCTTGGGCTTGAGCTCGCCCCAGCGCTGGAAATTGACGCGATCGTCTTCGAAGGGAATCTTCCCGAGCATCAGCGCCAGGCGCACCTTCTCCCCAGCGCCCGCGATGTCGAAGTAGGTCAGCTTGATGTCCTTGGGCTTGCTCAGCCCGAGCGAGGGGATGGCGTCGGGGAACGCGTCCGCGAGCGCGACGGTCGCGCCCGCGCCCGCGGCGGCGCTCAGGAGCTGGCGGAGCATGTTTACTTCGCGCCGGTAGCGTTATGAAGAAGAGCAGCTCTCGCGCGCGCGTTTTCCTTCTCGAACCGTCGGCGCCTCGGAAATCACGACAGACGTGCCGAGCGCTTTTCCGGTGCAAGCTGATTTTGAACGAGACTTTCGACGGTCTGTTTTCGAGTTACGGAAGCTCTCGCGGACGGCACCTCCGTCAAGCGGGAGGGAGGCAGGGAGACGCCTCATCCAACTTTGGAGGCCGAGAGGAGGCGGCCCGACACAGAGCGTTTGTTTCCGCACTGGGAACAACCGACGCTGGCGCGCGCCACTGTTGACGGCGCTACGACGCGAGGGGCGGCACGCGGCGGAGCGAACGCTCGCGCGTGACTCTCACGTCGCAGACGCGCGACCCTACGCGGGCGAACCGGCACGAGTGCGTCCACGCGCCGTCTCTCCCCTCCGTGCCGATGTGTCCTCGCGACGATCGGTCGTCGAACCAACCGGCTCGGCTCCCTGCCCCCGCGCGCATCGACGTCTGACCCTCCCTTCCCCCCGACCGCAGTGGCTGGAGCCGAGATACAATACGAGAACTATGTGCTCTCCCGAGGAGGCACGCGGATCATCCGCAAGATCCTCATCGCGAACAACGGACGTGCGTCCCCGCGCCCGGCCGCGCTCTCCCTCGTCGCGCTCGCGCACGCTTTCCATTTCCGCAACCAAGCGGTGGTGGCCACGACCGTCTCCTTCCCCGACGCGCCGCTCCCGACGCTCCCGACGCTTTCGACGCGCGCCGACGTGGTCGACGACGCGCGCGTCCGGCTCTCTCGAGACCCCCGGACGATGCGGAAGGCTGACGCGTTCCCCGGCCATCCCCACGCGCTCCCTTCCCGCCCGTCCCCCTCCCGCAGTCGGCGCGGTCAAAGCCATCCGGTCCCTGCGCCTGTGGGAGTACGAGACCTTCCGCACGCACGACGTGCTGCACGTGGTGTGCATGGCCACGGAGGATGACCTGAAGGCGAACGCGGAGTACATCCGCCTCGCGGACGAGTTCGTGGTCGTGGAGGGGGGCTCGAACCGCAACAACTACGCGAACGTGGACTTGATTGTCAAAGTCGCGCGGCGGTGCGAAGCGGATGCGGTGTGGCCCGGCTGGGGACACGCCTCCGAGAACCCGAAGCTGCCCACGGCTCTGGCGTACCACGACATCGCGTTCCTCGGGCCCGCTGCCTCGTCCATGGACGCCGTGGGAGACAAGATCTGCGCGAACATCCTCGCGCAGTCGTGCGACGTGGACGTCATACCGTGGTCCGGGTCGGGCCTCACCGTCCCCGGCATCTCCATCCCCGAAGAGACGTTGCGTTTGGCGACGCTGCGCACGGTGGAGGAGGCTGAGGCTTCCGCGTTGAAGGTTGGGTTCCCGCTGATGATCAAGGCGTCCGAGGGCGGCGGGGGCAAGGGCATCCGCATGGTGAACGACATGGAGGCGCTTCGTTTAGGGTACGTGCAGGTCCAGGCGGAGGTTCCCGGGTCGCCCATCTTCATCCAGCAGCTCTCGACCAACTCGCGGCACCTGGAGGTGCAGGTGGTTGCGGACAAGCACGGGAACGCGATTTCGCTGTACGGCCGCGACTGCTCCGTGCAGCGGCGGCACCAGAAGATCATCGAGGAGGGTCCCGTGACCGTGGCGCCCCGCGAGACGTGCGAGCAGCTCGAGCGGGGCGCCGTGCGTCTGGCGAAGAAGGTTGGGTACAGCGGCGTCGGGACGGTGGAGTACCTGTACAACATCACCACCGGCGCGTACTCGTTCCTGGAGGTGAACCCGCGGCTGCAGGTGGAGCATCCCGTGACGGAGACCATCACGGGCGTGAACCTGCCCGCGGTGCAGCTGCAGATCGCGATGGGCATCCCGCTGCACAAGATGCCGCACATCCGTCGCTTCTACGGGCAGCCAGACCCCATGGGCGTCTCGCCCATCGACTTTGACACCGCGCCGCAGAACCCGCCCGTCGGGCACTGCATGGCCGGACGCGTCACCGCCGAGGACCCCGAGTCGGGGTTCAAGCCGACGTCGGGCGCGATCCACGAGCTGCACTTCCGATCGCTTCCCGGCGTGACCGGGAACTTCTCCTTGGGCCTCAGCGGCGGCGTGCACCAGTTCGCGGATTCGCAATTCGGGCACGTCTTTGCGCACAAGCCCACGCGCGACGAAGCCGGCGTGCTCCTCTCGCAGGCGCTCGGCGAGCTGAGCGTGCGCGGCGAAATCCACTGCAACATCAAGTACCTGCGTTCGCTCATCGAGAGGGATACGTTCCAGCAGGACGCGCACACCACGGCGTGGCTGGACGGTCTGATCGCCGCGAAAGACCGCCCAGCAGACACGGAGGGCCTGACCGACCACCTCGTCGTGATGTGCGGCGCGGTGATGCGCGCGCACACCAGGCACCAGGAACTGGAGGCGCGCGTCGTCGACGCGCTGACTCGCGGCGTGCCTCCCGAGGCGTGGATGACCAACCTCTCCGAGCACGCGTTCGAGCTCATCTACGCCGACGTCAAGTACGCGCTGCGCGTCACGCAGGGCTCGCCCACGCTCTTCTACGTGCGCGTCAACGACAAGCCCGCGTGCGAGGCGGAGGTGCTGACGCTCGCGAACGGCGGGCTGAAGGTGCTGGTGGGCGGGCGCGCGCGCGTGGTGCACGCGGAGCCCAGCAAGGTTGGTCTGAAGGTGCACATCGACGGTCGTCCGTGTTTCTTCCCGGACGACCGCGACCCCACGCGCATGACCGCGCCCGGGACGGGCAAACTGCTCAGGTACCTCGTCCCCGACGGCGGGCGCGCCGTGGAGGGCGTGCCGTACTGCGAGATTGAGGTGATGAAGACGGTGATGCCGCTGGTGGCGACGTCCACCGGAGCGGTCACGCACCTGCTTCAGCCGGGCGCCGCGCTCGAGACGGGCGACGAGGTGTGCGCGGTGGAGGTGGAGGACCCGTCCTCGGTGAAGGTCTCCGAGCCGTTCACCGGCGAGTTCACGAGGTTCGAGGCACGCAAGCTGACCGGAGCTCTGAAAGGCGACAGCGCGCTGGTAAAGTTCAACGTGAACTCCGCCGGGATCATCCAGATCCTCGCCGGGTACGACTTCACCGCGAACGACGATCCCGTGACGCCGCTCCTGCAGGTCATCGGCACGGCGCGACTCGCCGCGGACGACTTCGCGGAAACCAAAGAGGCGGTCTCCAGCCGCGCGGACGCCGAGGCGCTCGCCGAGCTCGCCGCGATCGAGGCGCTGCTCGGGACCGCCGTGCAGGCGGAGCTGGCGGGCGAAGACTCGGCGGCGGCGGCGGGGAAAGACGTCGTCTCCGTCGCCGTGCGACGCGTCAAGGACCTCATCGAGAAGTGCGGTCCGGACTTTTTGCCCATGCGCGCGTTCGTGGAGCAGTTCGAAGGTGGCCTGCACATGAACCGCGTGCGCGTGCTGACGCGTTTCCTGGAGACGTTCCTGGACGCAGAGGAGCCCTTCGCGTGCAGCGCCAGCTTCGAGGACGCCATCATGCTCCTGCGGTCCCGGTACCGCGGCGACGCCAACGCGGTGGTGCACTACGCGCACGCGCACTCGCGGCTGGCGCGCCGCAGCGCGCTGGTTCTGAAGATGCTGGACGAGGTGAACGCGCGTGACGCGACGGACGCCGCGCCCTGCCTCGACGCGGTTCGGCGGCTGATGAAGCTGGAGTCGGCGTCGCGCGCGGGGTACAAGGAGGTGAGCTACCGCGCGCGGCAGATCATCGTGCGGAAGCAGGACGAGTCGCGCAAGTCGCGGCGCGAGCGCATGAAAGCCATCGAGCGCGCCGGAGGCAAGTCGCTGATGCTTTCCAAGCAGGAGAGCCTCTCCGACTTCGGGCTCGCCTCCGCCGGGTCGCTGTACGGCTCGGTGGACGACCTGGGCGCGATGAGCGACGTCACCAGCGACACCGAGAGCGCGGGGTACAACGGCGGCACGCCCACCGACCGCGCCAAGCGCCGGAGCGTCGGCACGCTGTTCCTGGACAACACCAACACGCTGGCGCGGTTCAACTCGTACGCGAACCTCGCGGAGGAGAGTGGGGTGATGCGCGGCGTCGCCGAGATGGGTCTTCAGGCCTCGGACGCCTCCGAGTCGCCCGCTGAGGCGTCCTCCGCGGGAGACGCGCAGGAGAAACGCCAGGCGCACGTCACGTTTGACTCCTCGGCTTTGGCGCACGGCGCCGGCGTGACGTTTGACTGGACGTCGCTCTTCGAGGCGCCCTCTGAGACGGAGAAGTTCGCCGCCATCGAGGCTCTTTTCGCGGCTTCCGGGGTGATTTTGTCGCAGATGGAGAACGCGGGACCGGAGGTGTTCGAATCCGAGCCGGGCGTGACGTTCGTGCGCCTCGACGGAGGCAGGAACCTGGTGCTGTTCGCGCCGTCCCTGGGACACGCCGTCGCGGCGCTCCCGGAAGCCTCCGGGCTGCGTCCGGAGGAGCTCTCGTTCGTCATCTCGTACCCGCGACTGCACGGCCGCGACGACCGGGACGTGCGCGAGTCAGCGAGCGCGTTCGTCACCGGGCAGAACCTCGCCGGACAAATCTCGCCCAGCACGAACCGCGTCGCCGTGTCCCTGCTCGCCGTCGGCGCGGCGCCGCAGCACTTCACCTTTGCGCGCGTCGGCGCCGCCGAGGCGGAGCCCGGCGCGGCGGCGGCTCCGGCGTCGCCGGCGTCGCCGACCTCGGTGACGTCCCCCACCGGCCACGCGCAGAAGCCGCCTCTGCGCCGGCGGTCGTTCGGCCCCCTGGGCGAGGTCGCCGGGTCGCCGCTCGAGCCCGACGGGCAGTTCAAGGAGGTGGCGCTGGCGCGGGGCTTCTGGCCGCACGTCGCGGCGCAGATGGAGGTTGAGCGCCTGGCCAACTTCCAGGTGGAGTGCGTCGGCATGATTGCTTCTCGCTCGCACGGCCGAAGGCGCGCGGCGGACTTCGTGACGCCCAGCGAGTACGCCATCGGCGTGTTCCTGGCGGAGGAGGCCGTGCCCATGTCCCGGCAGGGCGCGAAGCTCCCGCAGCGCGACCGAAGAGTGTTCCTGCGCGCGTCCGTGTACCAGAAGGAGCTCCTGCTGGCGGGCGCGGCGGGCGTCGGGCACCAGCGCACGCCCAGCGGTTCCGTCGCCGTGGACGTCGCTCGCGAGGGCCAAACCGCATTCGGCGCGTCCTCCGCGGTGGACGACGATTCCGTGCTCGCGGACGTGCTCGGCTCGATGGAGCTCGCCGTCGGGCAGCACGGCACCGCCTGGAACCACGTGTACATCCACATGGTGGGCACGGGCGCCGAGGACGCGCCGCGCGTGGAAGCCGCCGTGGCGTCCTTCATCGGCGGCGCGTTTGACGATTTGCGACGGCTGAAGGTTTCGTGCGTGGAGGTGCGCGTGGGCGACTGGGGCGAGGTCGTGGCGCTCAACACGTCCGGGCTCAAGTTCACCATGCGCACGACCGCCTACGGCATTCCCGAGACGGAGACGCTCAAGGACCCGTACCCGCTGCTGGACACCATCCAGCGCAAGCGCATGATTTGCCAGAACCTGTCCTCGACGTACGCCTACGACTTCCCCGAGATTTTCGCAAACGCGTTGGCGCTGGACGACGCCGGCGCCGCCGCGAACGGCGTCTCCAACAACCGCATCTCGAGCCTGGTCGAGCTCGTGCTGGACCACGCCTCCGGATGCCTGGTGGAAACGCAACGGCCCGCGGGCATGAACGACGTCGGGATGGTGTGCTGGCGCGCGACGCTGGTCACGGACGAGTACCCGATTGACGGTCGCGAGATTGTTCTGGTGGCAAACGACATCACGCACATGTCCGGCTCGTTCTCGCCCAAAGAAGACGCGGTGTACCGCGCGGCGTTCGACCTGGCGGTCGCGGAGGGCCTCCCCTGCGTGTACATCTCCGCCAACTCGGGCGCGCGCATCGGGCTGGACGAGGCGGTCAAAGCCGCGTTCCGAGTCGCGTGGGTGGACCCCGAGAAGCCGGCCAAGGGGTTCAAGTACGTGTACCTCTCCGAGGACGACTTCGAGATGCTCGGCGCCAACGGGCGCGTGCTCGCAGACCGCGTGGTGTGCGAGGACTCGGGCGAGGTGCGCTGGCGTTTGACGGACGTGTGCGGGGGTCAGGGCGTGGAGTGCCTGCAGGGCTCGGGCGAGATCGCGGCGGCGACCAGCCGCGCGTACAAGAGCACGGTCACGCTGGCGTACGTCACCGCGCGCAGCGTCGGCATTGGCGCGTACTGCTCGCGTCTGTGCCAGCGCGTGATTCAGCACGCCGAGGCGCCTTTGATTCTCACGGGCGCGTCCGCGTTGAACAAAGTGCTCGGGCGCGAAGTGTACACCTCGAACGCGCAGATCGGGGGTCCGCGCGTGATGGGCGCGAACGGTGTATCGCACCTGATCGTGCAGGATGACGTGCGCGGCGTGCGCGGTATCCTGCGGTGGCTGAGTTACGTGCCCCGGCGCCGAGGCGCGCCTTTGCCGTTTTCGCGCCGCCGCTCGGGCGCGGCGGCGTCGTTCGATACCGTGCGCCGTCCCATCGGGTTCACGCCGACGTCCGCTCCGCACGACCCGCGCGAGATGCTGGCGCGCTTCTTCGACAACGACACGTTCATGGAGACCATGACGGACTGGGGTCGTTCGGTGGTCACCGGGCGCGCGCGGCTGGGCGGTTTGCCCATCGGCGCCGTCGCCGTGGAGACGCGAACGTCGGAGAAGACCGTCCCGGCGGACCCCGCGTTTGAGGGCGCGCAGATCGCCGAGGAGCAGCAGGCGGGCCAGGTGTGGTTCCCGGACAGCGCGTTCAAGACCGCGCAGGCCATCGGGGACATGAACCGGGAGGGTCTGCCTCTGATCATCTTCGCCAACTGGCGCGGGTTCGCGGGCGGGCTGCGGGACATGTACGGCGAGATTCTCAAGTACGGCGCCTACATCGTGGACGCGCTCCGCGAGTATAATCAGCCCATCTTCGTGTACATCCCTCACGGCGGCGAGTTAAGAGGCGGCGCGTGGGTCGTGATCGACTCCAGCATCAACCCCGAGATGATGGAGTTTTACGCGAGCGACGCATCCAAGGGAGGCGTGCTGGAGCCCGAGGGCGTCGTGGACATCAAGTTCCGCCGCGCCGACCTGGTGAAGGTGATGAAGCGCACGTGCCCGGCGATGCAGAGCCTGGAGGCGCGCAACGCCAAGGATAAGGACAGCGCTTCATCGGCGGCGGCGGCGGAGAAGAAGCTCGAGAAGGACCTCATGCCCACGTTCAAGCAGCTCGCCACGCACTTCGCGGCGCTGCACGACACGCCGGGCGTGATGTTGCACAAGCGCGCGATCAAAGAGATCGTCCCCTGGGACTCGTCCCGCGAGTTCTTCGCGGGGCGGCTTCGATTCCGCGTCGCCGAGGAACGCGTCAAGTCGCTGCTTCGAGACGCCGCCGCGCCGCACGCGGTGACGAAAGAGGAACTCCGCGACGTTTTAGCGCAGATGGCGCCCGCGCTGGAGCAGATCGCCGCGGACGAAGACCACGCGGTGGCGCCGGAGACGCACCCCGAGATCGCCGCCGCGATCGCCGCGATCGGCGAGGAGAAGAAACGACGCGCGCGCGAGTGAAAGCGACTCGCGGCGCGCGGGAGAAGAGACAAAAAGTAGGACGAGGAGACGCGAGAAGAGCGAGCGTTAAAATGTTGAAAAGCAGACTCACAAAAAATGACATTCAACGGACGTCCAATTCGATTCAACGACTGAATCGCGCACTCTCGTGTGCGCGCACGGCATGTCGAACCCTTCCCGGGGGGCGCTGGTCGCCGCCGGCCTCGCGGTGAGCGGGCTGGCGGCGTATCAGCTGTATGGCTGGCGGCGGAGGCGGTTGTGTGCCGAGCGCGTGGCTGGCCACAGGAAAATAGCGCTGCTTCCGAGTGAACGCGGACCGGTCGTGTGCATGTCGCCCGCCACGAGCACCATCACGTTCTTTCAGGGGCCCATGGACGTGGCGGCTGCGTACCTCGCGAAGCGCGTCGCCGAGATCGCAGCCTCGAACCCGTGGTTAGCGTCCGTCCTGGATACCGACCCCGAGACCGGGGAGATGGCGGCTTTCGTCCCTCGGGGCGACCGTGCGGAAGCGGCGCAGAAACGCCTCTTCGCGAACCGAATGGACATCGTCGTCGGGTTCGCGCCGCGGCGGGGCGGCGAGGACGGTGAGAGGGTCCTCCCGTACCATGCCATGGTTCGCGACTTGGCTCAGGTGCTTTGCAAACCGAGCGTCGAGTCCGTCGGCACGGGCGCACCCCTCTTCTCCGTGACGCTGGTCAGCGGCTTTCGCGGGGATGAATTCGCCGTCGTCGCGAGCGCCAACCACTCGCTCGTCGACGGGCACACTTTCTACCGGATACACAACATGCTCTGCCGCGGCGAGACCGTCCGCGCGTTGAGCCCGGTGCGGAAGATGGACGCGCCCGCGCGAATCACGGAGGCCCTGGGAGGCGTGCCCTCCACCATGACGGCGTGCCCTCCCGGTTTCGTGGCGCGCTTTGTGACATCGCAGATGGCGAGCGCGGCGGGTTTCGTTTGGGCGAAAACCCAGGTGGTCTGCTTTTACGTGAACGACGCCTGGGTTCGAGACCAGAAGAGGCTCTGGAGCTCGCCCGGCTCGCCGGTGAAGCGGCTCGCGGACCGGTTCACCGGTTCGCCCGCGAAGAAGTCCATCGTGCCTTTCGTCAGCACGAACGACTGCCTGGTCAGCGCGTTCGCGAACGCGCTGCGGCCGACGATGTGCGCGATGGCGGCCAACTTCCGCGGCAAGGTTTCCGGTTTAAACGACGACGACGCGGGCAACTACGAGGACCTCATCGAGTACTACGACTTCTCCGAGACGAAAGACGATACCAAAGAGGGCACCCCGCGTAGTAGTCTGACGTGCGACTACGCCAACCCGGCGCTGATCCGCAGGAGCGTGCAGGGTACGCCGTACGCGCGCGCCGTGACGACGGCGACGCTGTCCGACGCGGATTTCGTGTTCCGAGTCGGCAAAATCGGCGTGACCAGTAACTGGTCGACTTTCGCGAAGCCGTTGGACCTGTTCAAGGGCTCGACGCAGGTTCTGCACGTGCCCATTCTGGACTGGCCGAAAGCCAACCCGGCGGGCTTGCTGGGGAGCATGCTGGTGTTCCGGCCGCACGAAGGAAGGCTCGCGGTGATGGCCGCGGGGGACGCCGCGTTTGCGCGTCGCGTCGCGCGGAGCGGTATGGCGGGGGAAAAGCTGGATGTCGAGTTTTGATTCGTTTAGGGGACGACGTCCTTGCCTTGCTTGTAGCCTTACATAGTATACATAGTATGTAGATATGCAGTCCATCGGATACCTCCGCACGAAACGCTCAGAGTACGTCGTCGAACTCCTCCCTGCCCTTCTCTCTGCGCGCGCCGCGCGCGCGGCGCAGCACCTCGCGTCCGCGCCACGCTCGCGACGCGAACGGCGCGCTCAACAAAACGCCCGGGACGGAGAAGGCGACGCCGACTACCAGCAGAACGGTCGCCGCCGCGGACTGCCCGGCTTCTTTCTCCGCGAAGAACATCGATCCATGGGTGATGTTCAGCGCCGCGATGAGCGGGTCGTGCGCGCTCCGCACGATCACGCGCCCGACGGGCCCGAGGTGCCGAATCGTGGAGAGCGACGGGTCCGCGCCCCCCACCGGCGCGCGTGTCATCTTCCTCTCCTCGACGCGCCACTCGAGTTTGGGGTTGCACCCGATGCCCCCGTACGTCGCGTTGGCGGCCCACCTTCCCGATGCCGGGTCTCTGCTCACCTTCACACACAGCGTGTCCAGCGCGGTGTACGTGGTGCACATGCCCCCGCGGTAGTACCCGCCGTGCTGGTACTTGCACGGCTTCCAGCCGTTGGACCGACGCTCGGATTTAGAAACGAGCGCGCGCGCGCCGAGCGAGACGTAGTCGAACGTAGTACTCGCGTCCGACGACGACGCGTCGTCATCCTCCGCCTCCTCCGTCTTTTCGGTCTTCTCGTCGTCGTCGTTCGCGGCGGCGTTTCCGCGCTTCGCGCTGACTCGCACGACCACTTCGCGAGGCACGGAGAGGTACTCGAAGACGTCGCGTTCCTGGCTCAAGGTCAAAGGAGGCGTGACGGGCTCGGCGGTCCCCGAAGTACGCGAGGAAGCCTCGGAGACGTCGCCCCACCCGTCGGCGGGGAGACCCATCGTTTCGTTCGCGCGCATCGCGGGGAGCGCCACCTGCTCTAGCAGGCTCGTGACCTCGAACGCCGTGGGGTAGTAGTCGTGCACGCGCCCGCTCGCGTGGTCGATGGGGGTGACGTGGTGCGTCGCGTGAGCCGGCACAGCCGTCGTCGCGTCGCCGAAGACCACCTCGAACGTCGTCGCCGCGAATGGCTCCGAGTACGTGTTCGTCCACGCGTCGACGATCTCGTCGTAGCCGTCCACCACGCGCGCCTTGGTGCCGCCGTAGTCCGCGCTGTACATCACGCTCAGGCCGGCGACGATCAGCACGAAGCCCGCGAACAGCGTGCACCCGGCGCACCGGAACGTGCGCCGCTCCTCCCTGGCCTGCTCCTCGGCGTACGCGCTCGCGCCGAAACGCGCGTAGCCGTTGTTACTGGCCCCCATCGCGAACCCGCGCGACCCGGCCGCGTGCATCACGTCGTCCGCCTCGCTGTGGGAGAGGTGGTCCGAGTACCGACTGCCTGAGCCGTTCCTGCTTCGCATGGACCGAACGCGATGTCCGCGCCCTGGACACTGCGTCGCGCGAGAGGGGAGCTCTCGCCAGAGTGTCATATTCTTTTCTCCGCACTTCGGCACCGAACCGAGTCATGCGAGTCGAGGTCCTCGAGAAGTTCACAGACCGGAAATTTACGGTCTGCCGAGATCTCGGATCAGAGCTCAGAGGTTCGCGCGCGTGGACGACGACATGGGCGCCTTCTCCAACGGACGACCGGCATCCGCGGGCGGGACCGGCCAGGCTCCGTCCTGGCACTCCGCGGGCACGCAGTCCGCCCTGGCGCGTGCCGCGGGAGCGAACCCGCTCCTCGCGAATCCTTCCTTCGCCCCGAATGTCGGCGGCGGCGGCGGTTCGGGCGGTCGCTACGCTTCCTTCGGGCAACAGGGCGGAGGCTCCGCGCCCACCACCGGCTACGGCGCGCTCGCGCGCGGAGGCGCGGGAGGGCGACCCGAGGGGTATTGGGGTCCCAAGCCCGGCGCCGGCGGCGGGTTCTCTCAGCCCTCTTCGCGGGACGTCTGGACGCCTTCCGGCACATCGGGTTTCGTCGGGAAGCAGCCGAAAGGCACAGGACAAGCGAACAAGAAACCCAAGCCTGCGGCTGGCGCGACGAAGGATGGATCTCCCTGGGCGCCTCCTCTGCGTCGCGTCGTGGTAAATGCGCCCGCGATGCAGGCGATGCGCGCCGCCGCGGACGCGCCGACCCCCGCGGGTTTGCTGGACACGCCCGATTTCCACGGCGCGTCGTCCGTGCCCGACCTGGCGCACCTCGACAAGAAAGCCGGCGAGGACACCAAGGACCACGGCGGGCACTACGTGCGTTCTTCTCTGTTCGCTCCCCCCGCGCCCAAAAACGGGGGGCCGCACGGTGCTGTCCGGCGGTCCCTGCCCGTGTTCAAGTACCGCTCGGCGCTGATTGACGCGTTCGCGAACAACCCGGTGACCATCGTGGAGGGCGAGACCGGCTCTGGGAAGACCACGCAGGTGGCGCAGTACCTGCTGGAGCACGCCGCTGAGACCAACACGCCCGTGAACATCATATGCACGCAACCCCGTCGCATCAGCGCGATCGGCGTCGCCGAGCGCGTCGCCGCCGAGCGCGGCGAACCTCGCGTCGGCGTGGGCGCCGTCGGCTACGCCATCCGCGGCGAAACCAAGGTTTGCGACGACACGCGCCTGCTGTTCTGCACGACGGGCGTGCTGCTTCGCCGGCTGGAGCGCGACCCCAGCCTGGCGGGGATCACGCACGTGCTCGTGGATGAGGTGCACGAGCGCACCGTGGAGGGCGACTTCCTGCTCATGGCGCTCAAGGAGATGCTCGAGCGCGCCGCGCAGGCGAGGGCGAGCGGCGACGGCGACGCGCCGTCGGCGCCGACGGTGAAGATCGGGCTGATGTCGGCGACGATGGACGGCGACGTGTTGGCGCGGTACTTCGACGGCGCGCCGCGCGTGAGCTTCCCCGGGCGCGCGTTCCCGGTGGCGACGTTGCACCTGGAGGACGCGCTGGCCACCACCAAGCACTGGGTGGACAGGCAGGCGGAGTGGTGCCACGGGTCGCACGCGAACCAGCGCAAGAGCGGTCGCGCCGCGGCGAAGGACGAGTCGCGGCGCCCGGATTCCGAGGCGGAGTGGTCCTCGCGTCTCGCGAGGAGCAACCCCAACCAGACGCGCGCTCGCGCGGCGTGTCGCGCTCTGGCGCAGCTTGACATGGACGTGGTGAACCAGCAGCTGATCTGCGAGCTGGTGCGCTGGTTCGTGGACGCCGCCGGCGGCGACGTCGACCGCGCGCTGTCGATGATGCCCGGCGCGCGCGACGACCGCTGGGACCGCGGCACGGCGCAGACGGCGGAGCGCGAGAAGGACGACGGCGGCGCCGGGTCGGGAGGCACCGCGATTCTGATTTTTCTGCCCGGCACCAAGGAGATCGACAACCTGCGCGAGAGCCTGGTGGCGGTGGCGGCGCAGAGCGCGGGCCGCGCGAGCGGGACGGGCGCGCCGACGCTCGACCCCGAGTGGGTGCTGCCGCTGCACGGCGCGCTCCCCCCCGACGACCAGCGCCGCGTGTTCCAGCGCCCCCCGCCCGGGAAGGTGAAGGTTGTTTTATCCACGAACGTCGCGGAGACCTCCATCACCATCGACGACGTGGTGTGCGTCATCGACACCGGGCGGGTCAAGGAGGAGCGGTACGACGCCGAGCGGCTCATGTCCTCGCTGGACGATGTGGCGGTGAGCGCGGCGGCGGCGAAGCAGCGCCGCGGCCGCGCCGGCCGCGTGCGTCCGGGGATCGCGTTCCACCTCTTCCCCAGCGACGCGCCCCTCAACCGGTACACCGACCCCGAGGTCCGGCGCGTCGGTTTGCAGCAGCTGGTCATGCGCGTCAAGGCGCTCAGCCTTCCCGGCTCGGCGGAGCAGGTGTGCGCACGTCTCCCGGAACCGCCGGAGCCGGCGGCGGTGCACAACGCCGTCGAGGATCTGCGGTGCATCGGCGCGTTGGCGCACGACGACGAGCACCTGACGCCGCTCGGCAAGCTCCTGAGCCAGCTCCCGACGGATGCGCGCCTGGGAAAGCTGGTGGTGTTCGGGTGCGCGCTGGGCATGACTGACGAAGCACTGACCCTGGCCTCGCTTTTAGGGTCGCGGTCGCCGTTTTTGATGCCCGCCGAGGCGCGCGAAGCCGCCGACGAGAGCAAGAAGCGGTTCGGTATGGGGCCCCAGTCGGACGTGCTCGGCGCGCTCGCCGCGTACAACGCGTTTGACGCGCTTCCCGGTCAGACGCGCTTCGACTTTGCGCGCGAGCGGTTCCTCAGCATCAAGACGCTGCAGCAGGTGGCGAACAACAAGAGGCAGCTCCTGGAGAACCTCAGCGCGCTCGGCGTCGTGCCTCGGGGCATACGCGCCAACCACGTCGAGTGGATCGGGCGGAAACACGACGGGAGCGACGGCGTGCGGCTCGTTCTCGGGCAGCTCCCGGTGGCGGCGGTTGTGGACGCGGACGGAGTACCAGGGCACCGCGGCAACGTTGCTAACCCGCAGAAGACGATGTTCGGGGCGCTTCCTCCCCCTCCCGGGCGCGGAAACGCGGGCGGCGTGTTACCCCCCCCGCCTCCCCTCGGCGAGCCCGCGCGTAAACCCACCCCGAGCGCGCTTCTCGCGGCTCTGCTGTGCGCGGGCCTGTACCCTCAGCTGGCGTACCTGCACGCGCCCCCCACGAAGAAGGGCGCGGCGAGCGCGAGCGCAGTCAAGCTGCACGTGCGCGCGGCGGATCGCGCGCTCTCCGAGCCCGACGCCGCGTCCGTGCACCCGGGTTCGGTGAACGGCGCGCTGGACGGCGGCGCGTGGCGGTCGTGCTACGTGGCTTTCCACGAGCGCGTGAAGACCACCAAGGTGTACATGCGCGACTCGACGCCCGTCCCCCCCCTGGCGATGATGCTGCTGGCGGGCGGCGACCTGCGCCGCGAGCACGGCGCCGGCAAAGACGGCGCTTCTCTCTACGAGACGGGCGGCGACGGGACGGATGAGATCCTCGCGCTGGACGGGTACTACCGCCTGCACGTCCCCGCCGCCGCCGCGGAGCTGGTGGTGCGCCTGCGCGAGAAGATCCAGGGCCTGGTGCGCCGCCTGATCGCCGAGGTGGACGCGACGCGGCGCGCGGGCGGCGGGCGCGGCGGGCGCGGCGACGGCGGCGCCGGAGGGCGCGAGTTCCACAAGGCGCAGAACGGGCCGGCGCCGCCCTGGACGGGCGACCGCGAAGGCGAGACCATCGTCGCCGAGATGGTGGAGGCTCTGACGCACGTCAGCAAGTGGGAGGACGTGCGCGTCGTGCCCGAGCTGAGCGCGCACGAGCGCAAGAAGATGGAGGCCCAGAGGAAACACGCCGCGAAGGTTGCCGAGCAGAGGCGGCTTAAGGCGGCGCGGCAAGCCGCGCACCAGCAGAGGAAGGGCTCGGGCGGCCGCGGCGGAGGCCGCGGCGGAGGCCGCGGCGGAGGCCGCGGCCGCGGAGGCCGCGGGTTCAAAAAACCCGTCGGGGGGCAGGGGAACTGGGCGGCGATGCAGAACGGCGGCGGCGGCGGCGGGAACAAGCGATCCCGCGACGGCGGGGGGGGTGGCGGCGGCGGAGGCGGCGCTCCCAACCCCAAGCGCCACAAGAAATTCGATTAGAACGCGCGGGCGGTTCTCGCCCGAAAATGTGATACCTACTAGTCTATCGATGACGATTACAAACGCGTTCCGTTTCTCCGCGTCACAAACACGACTGGTCGAGCGCCTCCCTGAGCCTCGCTCTTAGCTCCGGGTGGTCCACGCACGCCGCGAGCAGTCCCGTGCGTCTGGCGTGTACGTCAGACTCGGGAGCGCGCTCGCCGTACGCCGCGCCGGGTCCGAAGGGCTTCTGCGCCTCAAACGCGTGGCCCGCCGCGCCGCGGACCCCCGCCGCCGCCGCGCGCGCCACCGCCGGACGCCTTCGCTGCGTGAGCGGCGTGTGTACCATCCCGACGAGCGCGGCGCGCGCCCCGGGATGCAACCCCCCCGATCCGTCCTCCGCGACGCGGGAAAGCACGCGCCGGATGGTGGCGGTCGCGCGCGTCCCACCCCCCAGCGCGGCGTGTGTCGCCGCGTGCAGCGCGAGCACCGCCGGGAGGGGGGGCGCGACGACGCTGTTCTTTTTCTCGTCACCGTCATTCGGTAACGCGGCGAGGAGGCACCGGTCGAGCGCGCCGGACTCGAGCGCCTTGAGGTAGAGCTCGAGCATCTCGGGGTCGCGCTCCCCCCCGGGGGGGAGAAACAAAAGCGAGTCCCCCCGCTCCGGCCTCGGCGCGAGCGCCGCGAGGGGGGGGAGCAGGTGGAACGCCACACCTTCGCGCAGCGCGTTCCAGGCGGCGGCGCGCGCGCGCGCCGGCGCGCCGGCGCGCAACTGCAACGCGACGTGTCTTGCGAAGAGTCGGTCTCCGAAGGATTCTTCTGCGAATTTCTCGCAGAGCGCCTCGGCGAGTCGCGCCGCGGAAACCGCCTTTGCATCCCTTTCGCCTCCTTTCGCCGAGAGTTCGTTCGCGCGATGGGCACTCGCCGCACTGTCCGTTCTGGCGTCGCCCGCGAAGCCGTACGCGCTGTTCCCCATGCGCGGGTTCACCACCGACGACGAGAGCTCCGTCGCGAGCCGCTCTTGGTACAAATCAGTGAGCGTCGCCGCGGCGGCGGCGACGCCGGCGTGCGTCCAGACGTCGCGCCCGAGGCAAAACGTACCGGACACGGACGCGAGCTTTGCGTCCGCGGGGAGGTCCCTCGTGACCAGCGAGCCGCTGTACTCCAGCGCCAGAAGCATCGCGAGCGCGCCCGCGGCGCCCTCCGCGCCCCAACCCGCGACGCTGCTCTTGGGAGAGCACGGCGCGAGAAGCCAGTACGGGAGCGGCGGCAGGGGAATCGCCGACCCGACGGCGACGAGCGGCGGCGCGCTTTTTCGATTCGGTCCCGAAACGTTTTGTATCTCCTCCTTCGACTCCTTCGCCGTCTCGGCGCGCGACAGGAGTTCCACCTCGAAGCCCCCGAGCAGGGACGCGCGCGCGGCTTCCAGCGACGGCAGCGACCGCGAAGGAGGCGCGGCGATTCCTGTAGGTGCTTCGTCCCCGGAGGGACGTGCGCCTTCGAGAGACGCCTTCGAGCGCTGAAGCTCGCGCGCCGCGGAGACGCACCACGCGTCGCCGGCGACGGCTCCGAGCGCGCGACGCGCGGCGGCGGCGGCGTCGGAATCCGGCGCTGCCGACTCGAACGCCTCGGTTTTCTCCGCGGCGTCGTCCAGCGCGGTGGCGGCGACCCCGAGCAGAGGGCCGAGCACACGACGCGAGAACATGCCCGCGGAGAGCGCGTCGAGGGCGGTGCGCCCCGCCCCGGGGGGCAACGCGCGCGCCAGCGCCGCCACCGCCTCGACAGCGGCGACTGCGCCGTCCACGTCGTCGACGTTTTCTGCCAAATCGTTTTCGGCGTTGGAAGCCGCCGCCGCTCGCCGCTCGGCGGCGTCCGCGGCGTCTTGCAACTCCAGTGCGACCACCAGCGCGAGTTGCCCCGGGAGCTCTGCGGCGGCCACGAGAGGCGCGCGGCCCGCGCGGATCGCGCCGTCTTCGATGGCGGCCGCTATCGCCGCCGCGCAAACCGCCGCGGACACGGTGAGCTGGCGCACGGCGCGGCTGGCGAGCCGAAGCGCCCCGGGCGACGACGCCGCCCCCGGGGTCGCCGCCACCAGTCGCAGCGCGCCGTAGAGCGCTGTACCGTATGCGGCGCGAGCAGCGAACGCGCCGTCCGTGCCATCGTTCGACCCGCTGCCCAGCGCGTCCAGGGCAGCCGCGGCTAGGCCCTCCTCGGGCTCGAGGACCGGCGCGTTCGTCGCCGGAGGCGCGGGATCCTCGACGGGGGCCACCGTCGCGGAGAGTCTCCGGACCGACTCCGTCCCGGAGAGTCTCCGGACGGACACCGCGGGCTCCTCCTCGTCGAGCCCGAGCGTGCGCCGCGCCGCGCCGACCGCGGCCGCGCTCGCCTGCGCGTCGCTTCCTCGCGTCACGGCCGTGAGCAGGGACGCGAGGAAGTGCGCCGCCGCGCCGGCGGCGCGCCACGCCGAGTGCGACCGTTCAGCCCCCGGCGCGCCCGCCGCGAACGCGGGCGCGGCGCGCGCGCCCGGGTTGGTGGCCGTCGCCCATGCCTCCGCGGCTTTCGCGGCGCCGGCCGCGCACGCCCACGACATCGTCGCCGACGAGGTTTCCGTCATGGAAAGCGTCGCCGAGGGGTGCGGCGCTTCCGCGTCGGTTTCGGCGTTTTCTGGAACGCTCCGTTTTGGTTTCGAGAGGCCGCCGGCGTCGACCACGGCGGCGAGGAGCGCGAACACCTCCGCGGCGACCCCCGCGGCGGTGGACGCGTGTTCCGGGCCCCGCGTCGCGGTGGGAAGCTCGAGCATCGGCGCGATGAGCGGGTACAGGCCGTCTACGGACGGAGTCGCGCCGCCCGCTGCGGTTGTCGCCGACCACAAGCGAAGCGTCTCGATCCAAACCCCCGCCGCCTCGCGCGACGTCTCGGGCGTTCCCGTCGACACCGCGGCACGGACCGCGGCGGCGGGGACACCTTCCGCGCCGATGCGGCGCGCGTGCTCCGACGCGGACGCGGCCACGAGGCGGATGACGCGAAGCGCCGCGGCGGCGGAGCCGCGCGGAGGGTACGAAGTCGACGCGTCCGCCGCCCCGGTCCCGCCCGCGAGAGTCAGCAGCACGTCCAGCATGCGGGGGCACCTGGCCACCGCGGTGGCGCCCCCGGCGGAGTGCCTGGCGGCTGCCGCGCACAGCGCCAGCGCCGGCGCGACGGAGGCGGGGTGTTTCCCCACCTCCAGCATCCAGCGCAGACGCGGCAGAATCCCCGCGCGCAACAAGGACGCGATCGGGTCCGCCGCGCGCGTCATGGCTCTCGCGCGTCGTTTCTCCTGTTTCTCCTCCGGGCTCAAGCTCCGTTCCGCGTGTCCCGTGCCCAGCTCCTCCGCCTGGTCCTCTTCGTCCGCGGGGTCGGGCGGCACGGTCCCGTCGTCGCGCAGCACGATCGGTCCGGTCGCGGCGGTCCACGTGGTGGGCACGAACGTCGCCTCGGGCGGTTCGCCGCCCCGCCACACGGGCGCGGTCGCGCCCGTCGCCGCGACCCGCGACGGCGGCGCGCACTCCACGCAGTCCAGCCACCACGTCGCGCCGTTGGCGAGCGCGATGTAATCGATCACGGCGACACCCGACCCGATGGCGTTCGCGCCACCGTTCGCCCCGACCCCGGCACCGCCCGGTCCCGACCCCGCGGTCGCGCGGAGAGCGGCTCCCACGCCCCCCGCGCCGGAGTCCGCGCCGCCCGCTAGCGACGACAACGCGGCGGCGGCGGCAGCGGCGGCGGGCATGTGATCATCGTCCAGGCACCGACGCAACGTGAGCACCGCGTCGTAATCGACGGTCGCGTGGAGCCACACGTCCTGCCACGCGACCCCCGTGGGCAGGGGGGGAGGCAGGGACAGAGGATCGGAAGGCGCGCCGAACCCTCCGTACGCGCCGGCGAACCCGACGCTTTTCCGCCGCCGCACCGGGGACGCCGCCGCCCCGAGCCCGGGGGCGGCGCTCGGCCCCCCCGGAGCCGCCCCGGCGTTCGCGCCGGACGTGGAGGCGGTCGCCGCGCTCGTAGACACCGCCCCACCCCAGCGCTTCGCGCGTGCAAGGACTCTGCCCAGCAGGTTCAGGCCCGCGACGCGCTGCGCGGGGACGGAACTCCGCGCCAAATCCAGAGACTCGCCCACGGTGTAGCCCGGCGTGGCGGGCTTCGCGCCCATCGCCGCCGCGCGGACTGGATCGCGCTCCACCGCGCTTCCCAGACGGCTCGCCGTGCGCTGCGCGGCGGGGAGCTCGTCCACGTCAAGCGGCGTGCCGTCCAGGGTGTACCGCACGGCAGCCGTCTCCACGGGCGCGGGAGGGGGGGGGGTCAGCTTCAACGACTGCGCCGCAACCTCCTCCGTCGCCGTCGCCGCGGGCCCGGCGCCGCCGTCGCCGGTCGAGCCCGCGAGGTGTGTTTTCGCCGAACCGGGCGTGTCAAGCCGTGGGAAAGGGCCAAAATCGTTCGCTTCACTCATAGGTAAGCCTGCAAAAGTCTCCGCCCCCGCCCCTGGGTCCGCCGTCGGTCCCGCCGCGTCCGCCGCGTCGACCCGCGCCGCGCCCGCGTTTTCTTCGCGATTTCCCCCGGGTCCCCCGTATCCGCTCCCGGCGTCGTCGTCGCGGCGGCTTCGGCCCCGCTTCTCCAGGAACGCCAGGGCCTCCGGTTTGAGGCGTGCGCGGAGCGTGGCGCGCGCCTCCTCGATCTCCTCCAAAGACATCTCCCCCAACCTGCGCGTGGTCTCGGAATCGATGCCGGCGGCGGGGTCCGCGACGGCGCCGGGATGGAACGCGCGCCGCGGCGCCGCCGGGCCCGCCGCGTTGTCGCTTCGGGGCTCCGGTTTCGGCGTCGGCGTCGCGCCTTTGGGTGGCATCATCTGGAACGAAACGTTGGCGTTTCCCACGCGCACGGTCCCGGGCGGGGCCACCTCCGGGTTCCGCACGCTCGGGTCACCGGCCGCCGCGCGCGCGCGACGCGCCTCGCGGTCCGCCATGAACTTGGACTTACGCCCGGCGAACGGGCCTTCCGCGCGATGCGTCGCCTGCGGGAAGGACACGCCGGGGCCACGGAGCTCCGGCGGTTTCGGCGCGGTCCCGCCGACGCGGCGCTCGACCACTTCAGTCACCACATCTCGAAGCTCAGTGGGGAGCTGTGGCGCGGTCTCGCGGTCACCAGGCCCAGGGTCGCTCGCCCCCGCGGTCGCGGCGGGCGGGTCGATTTCGGTTGGAGCTTCCGAAACGAGCCCCGCCGCCTCGTCGGCGGTGGGAGGGCGGGGAGGCGCTCCCCCGACCCTCTGCACGCGAGCCGCCGGGCGCGCCCGGCTCTCCTCCGACGCGAGGAAAGCGCGCTGAAGCTCGAGGAGCTGCTCCTCGGTGTCCGCCCCGCGGATGCGCGACAGCTCCGCCATGCGCGCACCTCGATCTGACGTGTCATCAACAGTCGCGAAACCGTCGCGAAGATAACCCGAATCCCCGACCCCAGAAAAAGTCATCAGATCGAGGAGAGGCTCTTATACCACCACCGCACGTTTCTCGGCTCGCTTCCACCTGGACGGCGGAAAGGTGACCGCGGTCGTGACCCGAGGTTCGTCTGCGGGATGTGGGTCAATCGGCCGAGGGGCGGGGGTGGTCCCCCCGGCGAAAGGATCGCGAAGTGCCAGAAGTGTTTGCGGACGGGGCATTACACGTACGAGTGCAAGGAGAAGGAGCGGGCGTACGTGTCTCGCCCCTCGCGCACGCAGCAGCTTAAGAACCCCAAGTTGGCGCAGAAGTACGCGGACTTCACGGGAGACGAGCCTCCCGATCCCAGGCGCGAGTACCAGGAGCGGATGGACGCGATCCTCGGTCGAGACGACAGGAAAGGATCGAAGGAGAAGAAACGAAAACGTCGGCGCGGAAGTTCCAGCGGTAGTTCCAGCAGTTCCAGCAGCACCAGCAGCAGCGACTCGGAGACCGACAGCGACAGCGACAGCGACAGCGACTCTTCGTCGTCGTCCTCGTCGTCGTCCTCGTCGTCATCATCCTCGTCGTCGTCGTCGGGAAGTGAAAGCGGCTCTTCGTCGAGCTCGTCGTCGAGCTCGTCGTCGAGCTCGTCGTCGAGGTCGCGGCGCAAGAAAAAGAGAGGACGACGATGAGCCGAAAGCGCGTAGCGCGGTACCGTAGTTTTAGAGGGAGGAGAGTTTTCGCCGGGCTCGAGCATTGAGGCGTGGTTCGGAACCAGGCACGCCGCGTGGTCGTAGATGTTGTCCCATGAACGAACGCGAATCGCGGAAACGCGACGAGCGCGGCTCGACGTCCGAAAATAATAAACGCATTGCACTGAGAGAGACTTTCGTCCGAGAAAAACCAGCCGTCTTGGCCATTTCGGGGCGCCCCGCCGTCCACGGGGTGGGCGATGGAGGCCTCGAGCAAGGACCTCGCTCGGGCGAGGTTCAAGCAGCAGCGACGCGACGCGTTCCGCGACGGCCGAGGGCGGGGCGGTCGCGGTCGCGGTCGCGGTCGCTCCGGCCCTTTCGACAACGTCGACGAGGATGAGGACGAGGCTCCCGAAGCGACGCAGGCGAACAAACGAAACGCGCCGCGACCGGAGATCGACCTCCCTCCCGACGAGGACGACGAGCGCCTGGACGCGGACGGGAACGTGCGTCCGCGCAGTAAGGGTGCGGATTTGCGAACGCTGTTCGCGGAGTGCGACCAGGCGGCTCTGCCGCGGCAACACGCCACCGCGTACCTCGATCCTTCGTGGGCGGTGGACGATCTCGCCGCGCTCGAACGCGTCGCGCGCGGGGACGGAACCGGGAACCTCGGCGAACTCAGCCTCGACCCCGCGGCGCTGGAGCGGCGTTTGCGCGTGCTCCCGCTCGCGGACCTGCTCGGGCTCTCGGAGGACTACCGCGAGTACTTGGGCGGCGACGGGTCGGAGCATGGCGCGACGGACGACGCGGCGCCCGCCGAGACCGAGCGAGGAGGCGAAGATGGCGGGACCGACGCCGTCCCGGCGACAATCCGAGAACCCGAGGTGGACCATCTTCTCGGCGAGGGAGACGCAGGCAGCGAAGGAGACACTGCTTCCGCGGCGCGTACGTTCGCGCGCGTCTCGACGGGAGAGGAAACGCGCCGCGAACGACAAGAAGCCGCGGACGACGACGCCGAGCTGGACGCGCTGCTCGACGGTCTCGACGGTCCCGTCGGCGAAAAAAAATCGTCGCGGCGGAAGAGTTCCGCCGGCGCCGTTCCCGCCGCCGCGGCGTCGCGCGACGACGACGACGCGTTCCTGGACGAGCTGCTGGGATGAGCGTGCCCTTGAAGAAACCGAGGACGTACCGACACGACGTAGCACTAGCCGGCGACGCGCGAGACGACAGGACGCGCGTTTCGCGATTAGAAGTAGAATCTACGGGTAAAGCGTTTTTAGAACCCTATCGAATTAAAGCCGCCGCCGTCCGACGACCGCGCCGATCGGCACTACTCTCGCTCTTCATCGCGCCGCCGCTGCTGCTGCTGCTGCTGCTGCTGCTGCTGCTGCGCGAACCCGGCGGCGAGCTGCCCGTACTGCACGGCGGCGGCGGCGGCTGCGGCCATCTGCTGCTGCTGCTGCTGCGAGACGAACGCGTCAAAGTTCCCCCCCAACGCCGCGCCCTGCGGCGCCGGCGGCGCGAACCCAAACTGCTGGTGCATGCGACCGGTCATGCCCGCCGATTGCCACTGCGGCGCGCTCGAGCTCATCACGTTGGGGAAGCCCCCGAAGGCGGCGCCCCCGTCCGCCGCGGGTGCGGCGGCGGCGTACGCCGCCGCCTGCTTCGCCTGCGCGGCTTGCGCCGCCGCCGTCTGCGCGGCGTGCCCGTTGTCGCCGCCGCCGCCGCCGTGGTCGTCGAACAAAAGCTCGTCCGAGAAGTTGGGGTCCCAATCCGCCGGGTCGTTGAACGAGTCCTGCGACCGTTTGCGATTGCCCATCCCACTGCTGAGGTGGGACCCCCCCGACCCGGTGCGCGGCGCCCCTAAGTTCGAGCCCGCGGCGTCGCCGTCGACATCCATCTCCCCGTCGTCCCCCACGGCTCCGTCCACGCCGTTCGCGTGAGAAGAGGGGACCCCGCCCTCGTCCACGCTCCCGAGCGCGAATCCGAATCGCGGCGCCGACCCCAGCGCGTGGAACCCGGCGCCGCCGTACGACGACGACAGAGTGTGACTCTGCCTCAGGCTCGTGGCCGTCCGCGCCGCCGCGTGCGCGCCCGCGGGAGGCGCACCCTGCGCCCCCCCAGACACAGGCTGCTGCTGCAGCCCGAAGCCCGCGAACGCGGACCCGCCGCCCGCCGAGGGGGGGGTCGCACCGGCGGTCGGCGCGAAGCCGGCGCCGAGGGGGAAAAACCCGGGCCCGCCCGGGGACTCGGCGACGCCCGGCTGCAGCGTCGGGAGCTGCACCGCCGCGGCCGCGGCCGCCGCCGCGGCTTGCTGCATGCCCGCGGCGAGCCCGATCGCGGAGAGCTGGCTGGTGGGCGGGGACTGGCCGAAGTGCAGCGGGTGCAGCGCGGCGCTGTTGAGCGCGTGCGGGGACATGCCAAACGGCAGCGCGCCCGGCGCAAACCCGCTCGACCCGAAACTCCCGCCGTAGCTCCCCGGGGTCCCCCCGAAGCTCCCCGGGGAGAACCCGGCGGCCATCTGCTGCTGCTGCTGCTGCTGCTGCTGGAAGAGCTGCTGCTGCTGCTGGAACATCTGCTGCTGCTGCAGCAGGAGCGCGCGCTGCGCGTCCGCGGCGGACGCCGGCGATGTCGCGGCGAGCGCGGCGGCGAGGCCGCCGCCCGGCGCGCCCGCCGCCGCGGGTTTCGCCGCCACAGACTCCGGGGTCGCGGGAGCCTTCCCGAGGCTCGAGGACGGCGTCGCGGGCTCCATGGCATCCCGCGGCCGCGCGTCCGCGGTCGCCGCCGCGGCCTGGCCCTGGCGCGCCACCTTGGCGGCGGCGCGCGCCGCCGACTGTTCGCGGCGCACGCGCTCCTCGCCCGCCACCCCAGCCTCCTCCGGCGGCGGCGGCGTGAACGCGCCCACGAACGGCGCCTCCGTGATGAACGGGTGCGCGGCAGCCTGGTCCGGGGTCCAGCGTTCGGTCGGGTCCGCGCGCAGGCACCCCTCCAGCAGATCCAGCAGCGCGGCGCGGTCCTGCTTCGTGGCGTCCGCGGACGCCGTCCCCGCGTCCTTCGTCTTCGAGGACGACGACCCGCCGCCGTGCGCGATGATGTCACGCAGCAGCGTGTGCTTGAAGTACTTCTTCCCCACCGCGGCGCGCTTCTTGGAATCCTGCTCGTACTCGTCCAGCGTCTTGAGCCGGTACGAGGAAACGCCACCCCCGGGCTGCATCGCCGCCGAGATCCCCCCGGTTTCCGCTCCGCCCGTTTCCCTCCTGAAAAACTTCTTGGCGTTGCTCGCCTTGTCCAGCATGGACGCGGGCGGGGGCCCGAGCGTCTCGCATATGCGCGTCATCAGGTTGTACTCCGAGGCGCCCGGGAACAGCGGCAGGCCGAGGAACAGCTCGGCGATCACGCACCCGAGGCTCCACATGTCGATGGGCATGCCGTAGGGCGCGCCCAGCACAACCTCCGGCGAGCGGTAAAACCTGCTCTGTATGTACTGGTACACCGTGCGATTCTCGAAGCACGCGCTGCCGAAATCGATCAGCTTGATCTCCCCCGTGTCCAGGCTCTTGACCAGGATGTTCTCCGGCTTCAAGTCGCAGTGAATCACGTTCGCGCTGCGCAACACGCGGAGCGAACGCAGGAGCTGCTCGGCGAATTTACGCACCAGCTTGGCGTTGAGCCCGCGGAAGTTGTTCTGGCGCAACAGCTCGTAGAGGTTGACGTTGAGCACCTCGAACACGATGCACAGGTGCGACTTGTGCACAAAGTGGTCCAGCATGCGCACGATGTGGTGCTCGTCCCGCTCGTCGCACTTGGTGTTGAGCATGTGTAAGATGCCGATCTCCACGTGCGCCTGGTGGAAATAAGCGGGATGGTTTTTTATAACCTTCACCGCCGCTTGCCTGCCCGAGTCGCGCGCGCGGCACCGCACCACCTGTCCGAACGTGCCCGACCCGAGCACGTCTCGCACCTCGTACCCGCCGTCGCCCCGCGCCTCGCTCTCCGACGCGTCGTCCGCGATGAGCACGTCGTTGACGCTTATTATCAGTTCCTGGTTCTCGTTGTCGTGTCCTCCGTTCCCCGCCGGTTTCGCGGGCTTCGTCAGCTGCCTGCGCGGATTGAGGTGCGAGTCGTACCCGAACCCGGGGTTGCAGCGCCTGTACGTCTCCGTCAGGAACACGGTGGTGCGCGCGGAGACCCGGGACCCGCCGCGCGGGGTCGCCCCCACCTCCGCGGGCGCGGACGTGCTCGCCCCCGCGCCCGACGCGGACGCGTGTCTCCGCTCGTGTTCCTGGAAGCTGACGAACGCGCGACGGGGCGCGCCCGAGTCGTCCATGGCGGCGTCCATCCGGACCGCCGCGTCGCGCGCGTGCCTCGACGCGCTCTCGAGATGGATAAGGCTACCCCGTCTCGCTTCCGACGCGCGTGCCACGGACGCGCGAGGAAGTGGCGGTCGTCGTCGCGGGATCAAGAATGTTCGTCTCCGCGTTGTTGGTTCGGGCGGGACCTTTCGCGGAACGGGGAGGCACCTCATGTTCGATCGACGAAAATGTGCGACTGGATGCACATACGATGGAATCTCGAACCGACCATTCGTCGGAAACGACGAATTCCGACGCCGGACGATTGGCCGCGTGGATTCGCCTTTTCGCGAGTTCCGAACTGGAGAACTAAACTCCGACGTACCGTCTCGACGCGGCGCGCTCCGAGAAAAGGCACTCCTCTCCGCTCTTATCCCGGCGCGCGTGGGCGGGAGCGGTGAGGCGGGGGTGATCGAACGAAGATGCTGGTCGCGTCGCGGGCGTGCTGCGTCGCTCGCGGGGTCGCGCGCTCGAGACCCGCGGCGACCCGGCGCCCACACCGCGCGCCCGGGCGCGCGGCCGCGGTCGGGGCGAGACGCGGGGACTCGGCACGTCACCATCGTCTCGGATCCGCGCGGGACGTCGCCGCGCGCGCGCGGGAGACGGTCTCGACGGAGACCGCCGACCCGTCCGTCGCGCGCGCGAGCTCCGGGGCACACGCGTCCACCTCCTCTCCGGAGGATGTCGCTCCCCCCAAAACCGACTCGCTGCCCGTCGCGCGCGCCACCCTGCTCTCGGTGCCCCTGCTGTGGGCGACGTACAACCCCGCGATGCGGTTCATCTACGCGTCGGACGCCCCGCCGTCGCCCGCGGAGCTCACCGCCGTGCGCATGCTCATCGCGCTCGTGCCCTTCTCGCTGGTGCTTCTGTCGGTGGCGAGGGACGAGGCGAGTCGCCAGAACGACGGACAGCCTTCGAGCTCCGACGGAGCTCCAGAACGCGACGTTTTTTTGCTCGCGCGCGCCGGCGCCGAGCTGGGCCTCCTCAACGCCGCCGGGACGGCGTTCCAGGCGTTCGGCCTCGAGCGCACCTCGGCGACGCGCGCCGGATTCCTGCTGTCCACCATCAACGTGCTCGTGCCCCTCGGCGCGGCCGCGACCGGGCAGAAGGTCACGCCAAAAGTGTTCCTGGGGGTCGCCCTCGCGTCCGTCGGGGTGTACGTCTCCGAGACCTCCGGTTTGGAAAACCCGTTCGCGTCGGACGCCTCCTCTCGCGACGCCGTCGTCGCCGCCGCCGCCGCCGCGAGCGATCTCGATTTCGGCGCCGGCGACGCGTGTTGTCTGGCCGCCGCCGCGCTCTATAGCGCGTTCACTGTGCGGCTGGGCACGTACGCGGCGAGGCTGGACGCCGCAGAGCTCTCCGCCGCGAAGGCTCTGGCGATGACGGCGCTGTGCGTCGCTTGGTGGGGGTTCGAACGCGCCGCCGGGGCTTCCGCGGACGGGAGCCCCGCGAGCGTGAGCGTCCTGTGGTCGGGCGCGTCCTCCGGTCTGGTGGGCGCGTCCGCCGTCGCCGTGTGGGGCGCCGTCGCGTACAGCGCGCTGGCGCCAGGTGCGCTGGCGAACGTGCTGCAGACGCGCGGCCAGAGCACGGTTCCGGCGGCGGAGGCGCAGCTCATCTTCGCGACGACCCCCGTGTTCAACGCGGCGCTCGCCGCGACGGCGCTCGGGGAGACGGCGACGACCAACACGCTCGTCGGGGGAGCCTTGATCCTCGCCGCGTCCCTCGCGCCGTTCCTCGCGGACCCCGACGAGGACGAATAGAAAGTAGCCTTATTTTAGGTAGGCGCTACCAATACTATGACATTTCGAGCGCGATTCCAAAGGAGTCTACGAACGCGCGCGCGCGGCGACTTTGCGCCTCTATCTATGATACGTACGTCGGGACCGACGAACGCGTCTCTCACTTCCCCGATTCCTGGCTGGTGACACTTCCCGGCGTCCCCGGTTCGGTCGCCTCGCGCCAGAGCCAGGAACCGAACTCGGGCTCGCACAGCCACCGGAACGCCCACACGGCGGGCGCGGTCATGCACGCCACCGTCACCGCGACGGGAAGCAGCGCCCCCGCGGCGATGAACGCCGCCGCGCTCAGTCCGGGTCCGGAACCCGCCTTCGCGAACGTCCCCGCGGACGCCAGCACCGCCAGCAGCACGGGCGCGTGCAGCAGGTACCCGTACATGGTGCGCGCGCCCATCTTCGACACAACCGGAATCTCGCCGCGCGGCACGATTGCCAGGAAACACGCTCCGACGGCGACGGAGCCGAAATACGTCGCGAGGCGGAACAGAGGCGCGGCGACCGACTCCCAGAGGTGCCACTCCGAGGTCCCGCTGGGGGTCTCCGCGTCCACGAAGAGGTAGTCGCCGTACGGCGCGCTCTTCCACGCCTCCCACTGCCACGCGTCGAAGCACATCGCGCCCGATCGTAACCCGAAGAAACACGCCGTCAACGTCGCCGCCGTCGCCGCGGCGGCGCCGGCTCGGCGGCCCGCTGTGCCCCAGTCGTCCCTCATCGCGAAGTACGTCTCGTCTCCGCACAGGAAGACGCCCGCCAGGAAGTACGGGAAGTTGCCCCACATCGTGCCGAACTTCAGGAAGAACCCCGCGCTGTACCCGACGTTGGAGATACCCACGCCCACGCCCAGCGCCAGCGCCAGCGCCAGCGCGGCGCCCGGCTGCATCTGCGCCGCCGCGGGGAGCACCCCGCGCCACGACGCGAGCGCCAGCAGGTACCAGCTCAGGTGCGGGGTCCAGAAGTTGAACGTGTTGGAGGGATTCATGACGTTACTCAACACCTGCTCGCACCCGTCGAACTGCAGCGCCTGCGGATCGACGGCGTTCCCGTCGTTCGCCGCGAACGTCGCGCTCGGGGGCGGTCGCGGCGCGAGCGCGGACGCGAGCGCCGGCGAGGACGCCTCCACCAGGCACGCCAGGAGTTGAAACGTCAGGAAAGGGACCACCAGCGATTCCACCGTCTTCTTGATCCGCGCGGGCATCGACGCGCGTCGCTCGGCGGACGCCTCGGGCGCGCACGACGCGGCGAGCGAGCGCGAGACTCGACCGCTGAGCATCGCGAACATCGGGATGGCGATGGCGTTGCTCCAGATGTACAAGGCGCGCAGGGGGAGCACTGCCCACGAAGACGCGCGCGGCGCGTCGGAGTCCCCGACATTCCCGACCTCGCCCTCGATCGCGCACCACCCGCGCGCGGTGCGGGAGTCCTCCTGCGCCAAGAGCCACTGCAGGCCGTGGCCGATCCCGATGAGCAAGATGAGCGCGAACTTGCAGTTGTCCAGGAAGGGGTCGCGGCTCGCCACGCCTGTCGCGGTTCGCGAGTGTCAGGAGAGGGAGGTGAGGAAAGAGCGTGGCGGTAAGAGACGAGCGAGGCGGCGGTGGTTCGTCTCGCGCGCGGCGTCGGTGTCGTCGAGACCCCTCGCGTCGTCGTCTGAATGACGGAAATGTCAGACTCGCGCCCGTGTAACACCATGAAAGACGAGAGATGGCACGTACCGTCGAGCTCACCGAGCAGACGCGAGGTCTCGTTCAGACGCCCGCGGGTCGGGGAGTCGCCGCCCCGCCGGTTGCGATTCCGCCGCAGCGGCGAAAAGAGACCCATCCCTGCCGCGCCAACGGCGTGGCGCGCTCGGAAGTGTCGAACGCGCCGCGGTTTGACAGACTTCTAGGAGGAAGAGAGGACCAAGAATTTTCCATCGCGCGACGTGATCGGACATCTCCGATTTCATCGGTCGAGCTTCATCGGCATTCGACCGAGGCCGTGAAAGAGACGAAACGGTGGCAGCGTCAGTTTTTCGAATCACTCAAATGCTGAATGCGGAGCTCGTCGTGGTCACTGCGGCCGCGGCAGGCGCAGTGAGGGAGGATGGCGTCCCCCCCCTCCTCGCCGGTATCCCTGCCTCCGCCTCCGCCACGGCCTTCGGCGTACATCCAGTCGTGGCTCGCGAAGGGTTCCGGGCCAGGCGGCGATAAAGCCGCTCCCGCGCCCGCGCCGACCGTCGGGTCGCTCGAGGCCGAGCTCGCGTCCCTGCGCGAGCCCTCCGCGGGTAAGACCGCGGAGAAGCAGCTGCTGCAGCGCGTCCTGCCCCGCCTCGCCGCGCACGATGTCCCGACGCCCGCGTCCCTCAAGACGCTGAGCGGCATGCTCGTCGAGGGCGCGTCCGCCGAGCGCTTCGTGGTGCGGTACGCGCATTATTTCACGCAACGTACGCTCGAGCGGTACGGATGCGCGGCGTTCACCGCCGGCGTCCCCGAGGGCCGCGCGCTCATCGACCGCCTCTCCGAGGACCTGTCGAAGGCGCACGCCAAGCACGGCGCGCGCACGGTCCTCGCCGCGCGCGCGCTCGTCGCGGGCGCGAGGTCGGGCATACCCGAGGCGCGCGCGGCGGCGACTGCCGCACTCGGCCCCGCCGCCGCCGCGCTCGCCGCCGGGAACCAGCCCAGGGACGGCGCGAAGCGTTCCAAGTCCATCTTCGGGTCGTCCACGAACCAAGGCGTGGACGCCGGCGCGAGATCCGCGCTCGGCGCGAGCCTGCGCCTGGGCGACGCGCGAGCGGCCGCGCGAGGCGCGGAAAGTTTGCTGTCGCCGGAAGCCGTCGCGGCGGGCACGCGATCGGAGGATGCCGTCGCCGCCAGGCACGCGTGGGCCGGCGCGCTCGCGCTCGCGGCGGAACCGGCACACTCGCCGCCGGAGACGCCGAACGCGTCCGCGCACGCGCCGGCGGCGCACGCGCGCGTCGCGCACGCGCTGTGCGCGTCGGCCACGGACCTTGCGGGCGTCATGGAGGCCAGGAGGCACGCTGTGGCGGCGATTGCGGCGGCGCCCGATGAAAAAAGCCGCGCCGCCGCCGTCAAGGCGGCGCGCGCCGCCGAGAAGGACGCGGCGACCAAATTCCCCTCGGCGCCCCTCTTCGCGAGCACAGCCACCGCCGCGCTGGCGATGCGCGCGTGCGGCGCGCTCGCCGCGCGCCTCGCCGCGGATGCGGCCGACCCGGACGTGCCGGAGTCGGAGCGCGCGCGCGCGTTTGCCGGCGCGCGGGCGCTCCGTGGCGCCAACAGCGCCGCGCTCCGCGTCGCCGACGCGGCGGCGCGCGCGGCGGCGGCGGCGCGCGCGGCGGCGCGGCGTGGTACTCCCGCGCCGGCGCTCCCTCCTCCCTCCGTGTTCAGCACGGCGCGCGTCGCGCTCGCGGCGGTCACGGGCGCGTTCGCGGGGGACGCGCCCGCGGACGCGCACGGCGCGCGCGCGCGCGCCGCCGCCTGGGACGCGGCGGCGACTTCGGGCGCGGAGGGCGACGCGCTCGACGCGCTGGTCGCGTCGGCGCGGGTCGTGACGAGCGCGGTTCTGCTGGGCCTCGAGACCGACCGGCCCGCGGCCGCGAACGCGGCGGCGAGGCGCCACGCGGCGACTCGAGCCGCCGCGTGTCGCGCGGCGGCGGCGATGGGGGAGGCGCGGTGCGCTTCGCTCGCGGCGTCCGGCGCGTCGGGGGCGTCGACGGAGCGCGCGACGGAGGCGGATGCGGCGATGGCCGCGCTGGAGGAGGCGGTTCGGCGCGTCGCGGAGCTGGAGGTGGTGCCCTCCGGCGTGCGCGTGGAGGCGCTGCGCGCCATGCTGTGGCTCCAGACGCCCACGCGCGACCCCGGCGCGGGGGAACGCGCGCGTCTGGTCCTGGCGAACGGCGCGGGCGGAGGCGACGCGGCGCGGTTTGAGGATTTCGAGTCGTACGAAGCGCACGTCCGTCGCGAGGGCGAGAGCGCGGACGCGCGCAAAAGCGCGTCCTCGGCGTCCTCGGCGTGCGTCGCCGACGTATGGCGGGGCTGCGACGCGCAGAGGCACCTGCTGGACGCACTCGCGCGTCGCAGCGCGACGATAGCGGCGGCGGGACCGCCGGCGGCGGCGGCGGCGGCGGACCCGCGGATGGCGGAGGCGCGCGCCGCGTGGACGCGCGCGACGCTCGACGCCGTAAAGAGTGTGGTCGCCGGCGGCGCGCGGTCCGCGGACCCGGCGGCGGTGGTGGATGCCCTGCAGGCGTCTACGCGCGCGTCTTTGCCCGGCGCGTCGCGCGAAAGCGTTCTGGAAACCACCGGCGCGCTGTTAAAGTCCGCGCGCGGCGCGGAGGCCAGAGAGCTCGCCGCCGCGCTCACCTGGCACGTGGGCGAGAATTTAAACTTCGCGTGCGGCGAGTACGCGTGGACCGCGGAGGAGCGGTGCACGTCAAACGCGTTTGTCCACCCGGGGACGGACACGTCTAGGCTCGGTGTCGGCGCTCTTTCGGACGAAACCGGACCCGGGATGGACGCGTCCTCTGAGAACCAATCAATAGGGGAGGGCGCGTCTATGACCGCCGCGGGGCGCGCGCCGGCGCTCGCCGCCGCGGTGGCCAGCCTGGCGCGCGCCGCGCTGACGTCTCCGTGCTGGATGACCCGTTTATCGGCGGTTTCCGCGTTGGCGACGGTGGCGCTGCGCAGCGGCGAGCCCTTCCGACTGCAGTGCTACGCCGCGCTTCGCGAGGCGCGCGGCGCGGCGAGTCCTTCCGGAAGTGGCGCGCGCGCCGGGAAAGGCGCCGGCGGCTCGAGCGGCTTCGACGCGTGCGCGTCGGAGCTGGACAGACACGTCGCGACGCTCGACCACGTCTACCGCGGCGGCGCGCGGTTCCGCGCGTTGCGCGACAGGCACGGCGCCGATCCCGGTTCCTGGCCCGCGGCGTCTTTGGCGGAGGTGGCGGGCAGACACGACGTGCTCCTTGAGCTGGCGTGCGGCGCGTGTTTCCTGCCGCGGGGCGCGTACGCGCCCATGGGCGGGGACTCGCGCGTGTTCGCGGACGCCTTCGCCGGGGACCGCGCGTCGGCGGCGCGGACGGCGGCGGAGCTGATGGTCGGCGAGGCGGCTTCGGCGGCGCGCAAGGCGCGCGCGGGGCGGCGCCGCGACGGCATGGCAAGCAGCGTGGTGGCGGCGTTCCGGCGGAAAAAGAACGCCGGGAGCGCCGCGGCGAGTGCCGCGGCGGGGGCGGTGACTAAATCGCTCGGGTTCGAACCCGAGCGGGGGTTCGACGCGTTCGCGGCGACGACCACGACGTCTTCTCCGTTTGTGGAGTTGGCCCCGAGTCAAGACGGGAGTCCCGCCGGGAGTCCCGTTTTCGGGAGTCCTCTCGCGAGCCCCCACACAAGCCCTTTGTCGAGCCCTTCGAAAGGCGCGGCGTACGACCCGTTCGCGGTCGCCGCGCTGCGAAACGCGGTGGCTCTGGACTCGCCGAGGACCGTCGTCGGGTCCGAGCCCGGCGCGGAGAACAGTACCTTCGGCGATACCGCCGCGGACTTCGCCGGGTCGTTCGCCGGCTTCGACGACGCCGGCGCGGTTTCCGTCGCGCCCAACCTCGATCCGTTCGCGGCGGCGGCGGAGGACGCGACGCGAGCGCGCGGACAGACAGTCACGGATCCGTTCAGCGCAGGCGGGCTGTTATGACAAAACGTTTTTTGATGATCTCACACGTCGACTATAGACTATGTGAGTAGCTCTATCGTATTAATATACGCGGCGTTCAACGCCGCGTCGTCGCGTCTCTCGCGCGTCGTCACTCGCCGGTCCTGCTCTCGGTGAACGCCTTGGCCGATTTCACGCCACCGATGAATCCCTTCTCCTTGGCGTCCTCGCTGCGCGTCTTCTCCTGCTCCGGTTTCGGCCTCGGGCTCACGTCAGCCTGCTTCGCGCCGCCCTCGGCGAACCCGAGCTCCTCCAGCGGCTGCTTGGCCATCAGCTCGCGCTCCATGCGGCACTCCAGGTACTTCTTCGACACATCGCGACACCGCCCCGCGTCGTCGCCGTGTTTCTCCAGGCACCGCAGGTACTTCCGCATCACGCGCTTACACTCCCCGAAGTGGTCCAGGGGGAACACGCCCTTCTCCGGCGCCAGGGGGGCCTTGCTCCCGGACATGGGCCCGCCCATCGCGACGCGCCCCCCGGGCCACGTCCACTCCACTCCACACGAAGCGCGCGAGGCGATCTGAAGATTTCGGCCGAAAACCATCGAGCATTGTCGAGCAGTCGAGTGAGTTCATTGGTCACGGAGTTGAACAAATTCCGGCGTGTTTGTTCAACGGCGGCACCTTGTGCCTTCGTTATCTTGGCGAGTCCCTCCGCGCGCGTCTGTCCTCCCCAGCCACACTGCGCGTCGCGGGGCGCTATGTCGTCGCCTCCAGGAGGAGGCGACCGGTTAAACAGCGGGAATGAGGCGTGTTCTGCGTGCGGCACTGCGTCGCCGTGCGAGGAGCAAGGCATCTGCCTCGACCCGACGGTATTTCGAATAGCGCCCTCCGGCGCCAGATCTGACTCGGCCTCGGCCTCGGCGGGCCCGGGCGGTCTCGAGGCGTTCCTCATCGAGGGCCAGCTCGTGGTGCGCGCCCCCGACGGCGGCTGGGTCCCCGCGGTCGTGCCCGTGGACACGTCGCGCGCCGCGAAGGACCGAGGCGTGGCGTTGACGGACGCGCAGGTCACCGCGCTGGGTTTGCCCGCGGACCCGGACGAGGCTCGAGCGTTTCTGATGCGCGCGCAAGCCGACGCCGTGCGCCACGGCGACCACCTGGACTTCGTCGTGAACGGCCGCCTGCTGCACATCGTGGACGACGCGGTGTCCGACTGCGGCGCGAGCTGCGCGGGCGGGCCGGGGCACGGCAGGAGCGCCACCGTCGTGGACCACGGAGGACTCGACGTGGTGCGTTTCCGCGAGGGACTCGCGGCGAACGGCGCGAGCGCGAGCGCGACGGCCGGCGGCGAGTCTGGATTCGGCGGCGGCAAGTACATGCCCCTCGCGGTTTCCGGCGCGCGGCATCCGTCGGGAGATCCTGTGTCATCGGAGCTCCATCCGATGAGCCAAAAGGCGGTGGCGGACTTGGTCGCCGCGGAGCACGCGGGCGGCGACGAGGCGTCGACGCACACGCGCCTGAAGGTGCTGGGCATCTGCTGTCCGAGCGAGGTGCCGCTGATCCACAGCATCCTGGACAAGCGACCCGGCGTGCGCTCGGTAAAGGTGATCGTGCCGACGAAGACCGTGCTCGTGGAGCACGCCTCGAGGACCGCGACGCCGTCGCAGCTCGTGGACGCGCTGAACGACGCGAGGCTCCAGGCGAGCCTGGCGCGGTCCGAGGCGCGGCAAAAGGCGGAGACGGTGGTGGACGTCGCGAACGTCGCGCCGTACGAAAAGAAGACGCTTCTCGCGAGAATCGCGAGTTGGCGCGAGAAGACGTTCCCGAACGGTTCGCTCCCGCCGTGGCCCACGCAGGTGGCGTGCGTGTGTCTGTTTCTCTCGCTCTTCTCCGCGGTGAGTGAGGAGGCGCGCGGACTCAAGTACGTCGCGCTGGTCGCGGTGGTGGTCGGCCTGCCGCCCATCGCGGTGAAAGCCGTCGGGTCGCTGCGCAACTTTGTCGTCGACATCAACACGCTCATGAGCCTTTCCGTGGTGGGCGCGTGCGCCTTGGGGTACTTCGGCGAAGCCGCCGCGGTGGTGGCGCTCTTCGGTTTAAGCGAGTGGCTCGAGGCGCGCGCGATGGGCGAGGCGGGCATCGCCATGGGCGCCGTGTTGGCTTTGCGTCCCGAACGCGCGAGGCGGCTGAACGCGCCCGACGTCGAAGTCGAAGCGGAGGCAATCGAGGTGGGCGAGACCGTTCTGGTTCGGCCGGGGGACGTCGTGCCTCTGGACGGCGTCGTCTCCGCCGGCGCGAGCGCGGTGAACGAAGCCGCGCTCACCGGCGAGAGCGTCCCCGTTCCCAAGGGCGGCGGCGACCTCGTCTTCGGCGGCACCGTCAACCAGGGCGGCGTCTTGGAGGTGAAAGTCACCGCGGTCGCCGGCGACAGCGCCGTCGCCAAGCTGGTGCGCCTCGTGGAGGAGGCGCAGGCGGCGCGGTCCAGCAGCGAGCGCGCCGTGGAGACCTTCGCCAAGCACTACACGCCGCTCGTCGTGCTGGTCGCGTTTCTCATCGCGACCACGCCGTACGTCTTCGCGGGCGCCACCGGCCCGGGGTACGTGTACATGGCGTGCGTGCTGCTGGTGGTGGCGTGCCCCTGCGCGCTCGTGCTCTCCACGCCCGTGGTGAGCGTGTGCGGGCTCACGAAAGCCGCGAGGCGAGGCATGCTCGTCAAGGGCTCCGCGCACCTCGAGTCGCTCGCGCGGTGCTCGGTGGCGTGCGTGGACAAAACAGGCACGCTCACCGAGGGGCGCTTCGCGATGACCGAGGTGCGCCTCGCCGTGCCCGTCGCCGAGGGCCCTCCCGGTTTAAAGCCCCGCCCCGCGCTGGGCGCGGGCGCGCTGCTGCGCTGGGCGTGCGCGCTCGAGTCGCGAGCGCCGCACCCGGTGGCGGCGGCGGTGCTCGCGGGCTCCGGCGCGGCGGTGCGGGTCGCCGCCAAGAGCTGCGCGGTCGCCGACTTCGCGATTCTGCCCGGCGAGGGCGCGGCGGCGACGGTGGACGGGCGCGCCGTGGAGGTGGGCGGGCCCGCGCTGGCGTCGCGGCGCGGGTGGCGCGGAAGCGACCCGGCGCTCGCGGCGGCGGCGGACGCGTGGGAGAAGGCGGGCGCGACGGTTGTGTGGGTGGGCGTGGACGGTGTCGTCGCCGGCGCGCTGAGGTGCGAGGACTCGATGCGCGCGTCGGCGCCTCGCGCGACGGCGCTTCTGCGCGCGATGGGCGTGCACGTGGTGATGCTCACCGGCGACAACCGCGGCTCGGCTCGGCGCGTCGCAAAACACTGCGGCATCGCCGAGGCGGACACGCACTACGGCCTGACCCCCGAGCGGAAGATGCGCTTCGTGACGAGCGAGACGCTTGCGTTGGAAACGAAGTGGCGCGCGGATGACGGGTGGGCGGCGCGGGCGCGGCGCCGGTTCTACGGGCGCGCGACGCTCGCCATGGTGGGCGACGGCATCAACGACGCGCCCGCGCTGGGCGCGGCGGACATCGGCGTGGCTATGGGCGTCGCCGGCGCGGCGGCGGCGATGGAAACCGCGGACGTCGCGCTTCTGACCAACGACCTGGCGCGGCTGGCGGAGTCGGTTTTTCTCGGGCGCGAGTGCGTGCGCAAGATTCGACAGAACATCGCGTTTTCGGTGGCGGCCAAGACGCTGGTGCTGATGCTCTCGCTCGCCGGGGTCACGGGGCTCGCCGTCGCCGTCGTCGCGGACGTCGGCACAGCGCTGGTGGTCATCCTGAACGGCATGACCGTGCTCCGCGACGACGAGAGTCACGCGAGTCACGAGAGCCGCGAGCGCGAAAAAGAAGGCGACGAGAAAAACGCGGCGACTCGAAAAAGCGCGTGGTTCCTCTCGGCGCTCGGCGGTCGCGGCCGCGCCGTGCTCGCGGGCTCCGGCGCGGCGGACGACTCTTCGGCTTTCCGCGGCGCGGAAGCGGAAGGCGTCTCTCTGCTCGTCGCGGAGGATGATTCGGAAAGCGCTTTCCGCGATTCTTCAGCTTTCCACGATCGAGAAAATCGCGAGGAGGTGGAGATGGTCGAGACTTCCGGAAAAGAAAGGCGCGCGCCCGCGGCGTGCGCCAAGGGATGCTGCGGCGGCGGCGGCGGCGGCGGCTCGATCGCGTTCGGGCCGTTCGACGCCAGCAAGTTGCGGTCGCCGATGGGGTCTCGGCCGGGATCCTCGGCGAGCCTGAGCGTGCTGTCGGGAACGAGCTCCCCGCGAGGGTCGCCGCCGTCCGCGCCGGAGGAAGTCGCCGTGGTGGTCGCCTCGGAGGCGCCGCCGTCGCCGTCCAGGCCAAACTCGTGAACGTCGCGCAAAAGTCGTTTTCGCGGCGCGGCGGCGCGACGAATCGTTGTCATCAACTCATTCTTTTTGACTCGACGAAGTTCACACGCCGGTATACGAGACATATTACACGTGAAGAATGTAGACTACCGAAGGAAACACATAGTGGCTCTGTGAGATATCCGCGATGCAGCGACCGTGATGGGGTGAACAACACGAGACGCTCGCGTGCGATCTACCGGAATGTTCGTCGACACTCGGCGCACTTGCGTTTCACCTTGCTATGCGGGCAGGGGCTGCAGTCCGCGCAGTCGTGTTTCAGCTTGCCATGCGGGCAGCCGACGCAGTCCACGCAGTCGTGTTTCCGCTTGCCATGCGGGCAGGGGTTGCAGTCCGCGCAGTGATGTTTCAGCTTGCCATGCGGGCAGGGGTTGCAGTCCACGCAGTGGCCTTTCC
>ENA-OUOG01000594-OUOG01000594.1-marine-metagenome-genome-assembly--contig:-NODE-594-length-46727-cov-3.975927_pt1 | contig 46727 bp, 46 predicted proteins | sample MGYA00248635_ERZ508505 | MGnify/ENA primary metagenome ERZ508505 (study PRJEB26176, sample SAMN06267871) | marine metagenome | isolation source: Saanich Inlet, British Columbia, Canada | place: Pacific...
TGTGTAAATTTGAAAAAGACTGCAATAAAAATGGCTAAAAGCGAGAAACTGATCGCGTGATTTGGAGGACGCAAAAATATACGACATGTATAAATCACCATCAAGCGCCCTCAGCTCGCTTTGACAGATTTGCCTTAACGCCGAAATATTACTCATAAGAATAACTATGCTTTACTAAAAAGGGTCGTGGATATTCCACGACCCTTAATAAGGAATTGTTAACTTTTAGTAAAGGTTTTGTTAACTTTTAGTACAGGTTTTGTGCGGCTACCATTGCGAAGAGCATTGGTATGGACAATAGAGTGTTTGTCCGCGAGAAAAGCATCGCAGTGCGGGCTGATGCCGCTTTCGTGTCTGCATCCGCTTCGACAATTCCTAAAGCGCGTTTCTGGTTTGGCCAAATAACAAACCACACATTGAACCACATAATGATACCGAGCCACATGCCAATACCAATGGCAATATTTTTGGGAACTTGGAAGTCATTCATAGCACCCAATGACATTGCATCGTGGATGTACCCGTTTAAGTAGCCAAGCACGAGACCCGTAGCCAGCGTTGCCATTGCCGCCCAACGAAACCAAAATAAAGCTGCTGGCGCGATAACCTTACCAATGGCAGGCTTTTGTTCGTCAGGAATATTTGGCATGTTTGGAATTTGAACAAAGTTGAAGTAGTAAAGCAAACCAATCCACATAATGCCACTGAGCACATGTAACCAACGAAATAAGAAGGCATAGAAGTTTTGATCCATCAGGCCGCCGCTATTTAAATACAGCAACTCTAATGCAAAGGCCAAAACGAAACCGGCAATAACCGTATTGCGTAAGGATGTTAAAATTGAAGTCATAGTCCCCTCCGTGTTTACAGCTCGGTTTTAGACCGAATCTGTTTGTTGTTAGTAGTTTACCAAGTCTTATTTTTGCTTCAAGGATCCCTTTTAGGGCCTTAAATCTACGTATTGTCTAGTCCTGACCAGTCGCGCTTAACGCCCAGAAGATTTAAAACGGGTGCCGCAACAAAAATGGATGAATAGGTACCAACGATGATCCCGAAAATCATCGCGAAAGTGAAACCACGTATGACCTCTCCCCCAAATATATAGAGTGAGAACAATGCAATGAGGGTTGTAACAGAGGTCATAACTGTTCGCGATAGCGTCTTATTAATCGCTAAGTCGAGAAGCTCTGTTAATAGCATTTTCTTATATTTTCGGAGTTTTTCTCTCACTCTATCATAGACGACAACTGTATCATTCATTGAGTAACCGACGATTGTTAACAGCGCTGCAAGAATAGAGATGTTAAACTCGAGCTGAAGAAATGAGAAAATGCCCAATGTTAGAACCACGTCATGAATTAACGCGATAACAGAGCCAACGCTGAATTGCCACTCAAACCGAAACCAAATATATATAAGCATAGAGATAACAGCTAGGGTCACAGCCAGTAAGCCTGCCTGAATAAGTTCACCGCTGATTTGGGGGCCAACAATCTCGACTCTGCGGATTTCAAAGTCGCCCTCCAGCTCCTGACGAATAGCAGCTACAGCTGTTAGATTTTCTTCTGTACCTTGCGCTTCTTCATTTCCCGAAATCCGAATAAGAACGTCATTGCTACTACCGAACTCTTGGATTTGAACTTGCGCGACGCCCAAATTGTTTAAACGGTTTCTTAAAGCACTAATATTAATATCTTCTTCTTGAGCTGCCTCAATGAGTGTGCCCCCCATAAAATCAATGCCAAAATTAAGGCCTTGGGTTGCCAAGCTAACCAGTGAAGCGAGAAGTAATAAGCCACTAAACACAAAAGTAATGATGCGCCTTTGCATGAATTTGATATGCGTATCATCAGGAACAAGTTTAATCGTTTTCATTATCTAATTCCTTACAAGGGTAATGCGACATCGCGCGGACGGCGACGCAACCAAAGGGCCACGAATAATCTAGTAACGACAACGGCGGTAAACACCGACGTAACAATACCAACAGCCAGCGTGACCGAGAACCCGCGTATCGGGCCAGAGCCGAGCTGGAACAATATAATTGCAGCTAAAAGTGTTGTGATATTGGCATCCATAATTGTGCCTAAGGCTCGGCTATATCCCATATCTGTTGCAACAATAGCGGGGCGACCATCTTTAAGCTCTTCGCGTATACGTTCAAAGATAAGCACATTTGCGTCGACGGCCATACCGACGGTTAAAACGATACCTGCGATGCCGGGCAATGTTAGCGTTGCCTGCAAAGCAGACAAAACGCCCATAATGAGAATAAGGTTAATGATAAGCGCAACATTGGCGAATAGACCAAACGTGCTATAGCTCAAAACCATAAAGATAATAACCGCTGCAAAGCCAATCATCAGGGCTTTTTCACCTGCAGCGATAGAATCAGCGCCCAAGCCAGGCCCAACTGTGCGTTCTTCAAGAATGCGCATGGGTGCTGGTAGCGCACCAGCACGCAACAAAATAGCGAGATCATTTGCTTCTTGTACTGAAAAATTACCTGTAATGCGGCCTGATCCGCCTAAGATAGCAGTCTGAATAACAGGAGCGGATATTACTTTGCCATCGAGAATGATAGCAAACGGGCGCCCAACATTTTGCTTGGTGACATCTCCGAAACGCTTGCCGCCGACTGAGTCAAAACGAAAGTCGACCTCAGGTGAGCCAGAGGCTGGGTCAAATCCCATATTTGCGTCCACCAAGCGTTCGCCACTGACCATGACGCGGCGTTGTATCAGGTAAGGCGTAGGGGGCTCAGAGTCTGTATAAAATATTTGTGTTCCGACAGGTTGCCGCGCGCCACTCAGCACTTCATAGGCTGACACGTTCGGGTCGACGAGATGAAAGTTCAGCTTTGCGGTTTGGCCTAGAAGCGCCTTTAAACGCTGAGGATCGTCCAAGCCAGGCACCTGTACGAGGACACGTGACTCGCCTTGGCGTTGAATGACTGGCTCAGTGGTTCCGAGCTCATCAACGCGACGACGAATGATTTCAATGGATTGCTGAACTGTTTTTGTGTTTCTGGCGGCAATGGCGACATCTGTGAAGCCAACGCGAATAATCTTGTCACCAACAGTCTCAATGTCGAGCTCGCTTGTATTTCCAGATCCCGTAAATAGTCCCGTGAGCATTGTTTGGCTTAGCGCGTTAATTGCCTCGATAGCCTCAGGTCGTTTGGTCTCATCAAGGATGGTGACTTCAACGTGAGTCCCCACGACACCTAGCCCGCGATATTTAATCGACTTCCCGCTTAGTTCAATACGGATGTCAGAGACCAAATTATCCAAACGTTCTCTCGTTACCGATTGCGTGTCCACTTCGAGTAAGAGATGTGATCCGCCGCGCAGATCAAGGCCCAAATTGAGAGCATTACTTGGCATAAAGTCGGGTAATTGATTACGCGTTTCCGGCGACAAAAAATTCGGCAATGAACAAAGGATACCGATTAAAATAACGAGCGTAATGCCTGTTATTTTATAGCGAGAAAAATGAAGCATATTATTTTATTCCGATTTTGCCGGTGAACTCTTGCTGGTAACGGTAACGATCATCGAACGCACAACTGTTACATTTACGCCGCTTGATACTTCGACTTCTACCTCGTCTTCGTGCACTTTGGAAACTTTTCCTATTAAGCCGCCTTGGGTTACGACACGGTCGCCACGACGCAAAGCTTCTATCATCGCTTTGTGTTCTTTTTGGCGCTTATTTTGAGGACGAATTATCATGAAATAGATAATGGCAAAAACAATGATCAGCGGGAAAAACAATTCAAAAAGGTTTCCGCCAGCGCTGGCTGATTGGGCATAAGCAGGTGTGATAAGCATTAAAAAAGTCCTTCCTCATTTCGTTACGAGACTATACGAGAAGCGCACCCCATTGGAAAGCGTTTCAGCTCCGAATTTCGCCATTATTTCGAGCAAAACGAGCATTTTTATGAAATATATTTTTGTGGATCAATAGCTCTGGAGTTTTTACGTATCTCAAAATGCAGTTGCGGTTTATCAACGTTACCCGACTGTCCGACTAGACCGATAACTTGCCCCTGTTTAACTTTGTCGCCGGGCCGTACTTTAAATCGCGATGCGTGCGCATAGGCCGTCACCCATCCATTGCTATGGCGAATTAAAATGAGGTTTCCATAACCGCGAAGCTCATTTCCGGCATAAATAACAACGCCGTTCTCGGCCGCTTTAATGGGGTGACCCAAAGGTGCAGCGATGTTGATACCGTCATTGTGAAGCCCACCCGCTTTTGGTCCATACCGCGAGATAATCGTTCCCGTTAATGGTTTTAGAAAGCGCCCTTTTCGCGCCGGTGGCGCTGTTCTGACAACTTCTGGGCGAATACTGGTTTGCCGTGTGCTAGTTGAACCTGCTGCCGCACTTACCCTCGAGGCCTTACCCGTGGCGGCAAGCCTGGACCCGCTTGGCAGCGACAGCTTGGTACCGACACTAATTGTGTAGGGCGACCTTAAGCGATTAATCGATGCAATTTCAGATACTCTAACGTCATATCGTCTGGCGATTGAGAAAAGTGTGTCTCCCTTGGCTACCAAATGAGTTTTCGGTTTTGGCAAGCGCAATATTTGCCCAGTTTTTAATGCATAGGGAGGCCGCGCTTTGTTTGCGCGGAGCAACGCGTTTAATGAAACACCATAGCGATTGGCGATAATGTAATAACTATCACCTTTTTCAACCCGCACGCTGCCAGCAGGAACAATGCTCTTGGGTGATTTTGTTGATGCCTGAGTAATACGCGCAAAAAACCCCGGAGGACGATTTTTCTCACTGTCATACCATTGACCAGTCGAGACAGCGCATGCGGATAGCGACAAGCATGTTACGACAATAGCCGTAGACTTTAATAATGCGCCGCCAAACTGTTGCATGAAATTATACCTAATAACCGCTAGAAAAGCCCATCCAATTTACGTTGCATAGCGCTATCTGTGTGATCCATTTTTAGCGCCGTGATAGAGATTTGGCCTGCGTAAAGGGCCTCAATATCTGTTCCAACGGGTGGGGTCTGCAATCGTCGATCAAATGTGTACCAAAAATATGGCATGCCGGAGGGGTCTGCCCGTTCTTCAAGCAGCAAAATACCGCTGTCGCGCTTACCCTGTTTTGTTATTCTAATATCACATTTTGCATTTGTTGCTATATCAGGAAAATTTACATTCATGAGTGTGCCTTTGGGCCATTTAATGGATGCAAGCTTCTTTATTACTTTTGCGCCATGTTTCTCGGCGACACCAAAATTTATGCTGCGTTTATTATTTCTAAAGCCGATGGCTTGGCTCAAAGCAATCGAGGGAATGCCAAATACGGTTCCTTCTTTTGCGCCAGCCACTGTGCCCGAATAACTGACATCTTCAGCTGCATTCTGACCAAAATTGACCCCTGAAATGATGAGGTCGGGTAAATCATCTTTCAACAAGTGACGCGTGGCTATCATCACACAATCTGTTGGGGTGCCGCGAACGGCATAGCGCTTGGGGCCACGTTTGATCAAATGCACTGGACGCGTCAGGCTGAGGGAGTGACTTGCTCCACTATGTTCCTCAGCGGGTGCAACGATCCAGACATCATCGGATAGAGCCGTTGCGATTTTTGCAGCAACTTTTAGGCCAGGCGCATCGATCCCATCATCATTTGTTACTAAAATGCGTCGAATTGGTTTGCTCATAGGGTGTCTCCTTCAATTTTTGTTTGTCCACCCATATAAGGTTGTAGGCATGTTGGTATTGCAATAGAGCCATCTTCTTGAACGTAGTTTTCTAAAACAGCAACCAAGGTGCGGCCAACGGCGAGGCCGGACCCATTTAAGCTATGTAAAAAATGTGTTTGCTTGTCATCGCGGTGGCGATAGCGCGCAGACATGCGCCGCGCTTGGAAGTCTCCACAATAAGAACAGCTTGATATTTCGCGAAAGTTGCTTTGTCCGGGAAGCCAAACCTCCAAGTCATAAGTTTTATGGGCCGTAAACCCCATGTCGCCCGAGCACAGCAACATTGTGCGATAGCTAAGCTCTAGACGTTTGAGCACCTCTTCAGCGCAGGCTGTCATTCGGTCTAATTCATCTAAGCCTGTTTCTGGCGTCGTTAAACTAACCAGTTCGACTTTTGAAAATTGGTGCTGGCGTATCATGCCGCGTGTGTCTCTGCCTGCGGATCCAGCCTCAGACCTAAAAGAAGGTGTGAAAGCCGTATAACGCAGAGGAAGAACTTCAGCGCTTAATATTTGCTCTCGTACTAAATTCGTTAACGACACTTCGGCTGTCGGAATAAGCCAGTGGTCGCCATTTGTCTTGAACAAATCCTCGGAAAATTTTGGGAGTTGCCCGGTACCAAACAAGGCGTCATCGCGCACGAGAAATGGTGGAGCCACTTCTGTGTAACCAAACTCCATCGTGTGGAGGTCAATCATAAAGTTACCTAACGCGCGTTCAAGGCGTGCGAGGGCCCCTTTTAAAACCACAAACCGAGAACCTGACATGCGGCTTGCCGCTTCAAAATCCATTAATCCAAGCTGTTCCCCGATCTCAAAATGCTGAACGCCTTCGCTTTTTTCTGATTTTCCAGCCCATCGACGGATTTCAACATTTGCGTTTTCGTCATCGCCGACCGGTACATCACCGAGAGGGATATTAGGAATAATGCTCAATGCTTGTAAAAGAGCAGCGTCAGCTTGTCTTTCTTCCTCCTCGGCTTGTTGTAGCGACTCTTTTAGGGTTCCTACTTGCGCCATGAGTTCAGCCGCCCGCAGTTCATCACCCTGCCCTTTGGCTTGGCCGATTTGTTTGGATGCGGCATTGCGCTCAGCTTGTAATTCTTGAGCGCGTGCGACAGCACTGCGGCGACTATTATCGAGATCAAGTAATTTTGCACTCACGCCGAGGTGCCCACGTCTTGCGAGCATAGCATCGACGTGATCTGGATTATCTCTGATAAGCTGAATATTTAGCATGGCCTTAACCTATAATGAGTCGCATTGCGACAAGTTGTGCGGTGATCTGACATGTTAAGCGTCGTTGGTGTCACTATGTTGGTTTTTCTTCTCGGTCATCGAAATGATAAGAATAGACAGTTCGTATAATAGGAGCGTTGGAATGCCAAGGCCAATTTGACTGATTATGTCTGGCGGAGTCAAAAGCGCCGCAATGGCAAACGTGATAATAATAGCGTAACGGCGCCGTTTTCGAAGCCCATTAGAAGTTACGAGTCCAACGCGTCCTAGTAATACTAATATTATCGGCAATTGGAAGCATAGTCCAAAGGCTAACATAAGGACCATTGTAAAACTTAGGTATTCACTCACACGACTGACCATTTTGATGTCTGCATTTGTCGTGCTCTCAACTTGCATGTTCATGAAGAACTCGAGCGCCAAGGGCATAACGAGAAAAAATACTAGCGCCGCACCGAGTGCAAATAAAACTGGTGCCATGATGAGATATGGCAAAAACCCTTTGCGTTCGTTTTGATAGAGTCCAGGTGCTATAAATCGATATATGTGGAAGGCGTATGCCGGAAAGCCTAAGAAAACAGCTCCAAACATGGCGAGTTTTAACTGTGTAAAGAAAAACTCTTGAGGAGCAGTATAGATTAACTCGAGATCTTCGACCGAACCAGCAGCCCTCTCATAAGGAAGCAATAGGAAAGAGAAAATATCACTGGCAAAAAAGATGCAAACTCCAAAGGCAATCATGAACATAGCAACAATCCACAGCACACGTGTTCGAAGCTCGATCAGATGATCAAGTAGAGGTGCCTCGCTAGCGTCTAATGCCTCACTTTGTTTCGCCATTAGCTTTGCTCGTCATGGGGTGGTTTTCTATTGCGACTATCATCATTACTGTTGCTGGCGGCCTGGCCATCATCTGCTCCATCTGCGTCCGCAAATAAATCTGGCGCCATGTCTTCGGCCGGGGTAATTTTTAATGGCTTTGAAGAGGTTTTATGCGTGCCAGATTGTTCTTCTATCAAGCTCTCAGCGTCGAGGCCTTCGAGGCTGGCTTTAAAATCATTCGCGATTTTACGCATATGGTTTGAATAGCGTCCTAGCGTTCGCATAATGCTTGGTATTTCGCTCGGACCAAGTACGACAAGCGCAACAAGACCGAGGAATAGTAATTCAGCCCAGCCGATATCAAACATGAAAAAACCTATTTTTTCTTATTTGGTTTTTTGGCAGGCTTTGGTGACGCTTTATCTTCTTGCTCAATAATAGGGAGAACACCAAGATCTTGATCTGCTGTGCCCGTGTCGTCGATATCTTCGCGCAACCCCGTTCGAAAGCTTTTAATGCCATTTGCGATATCACCCATAAGTGTCGAAATACGACCGCGTCCGAATAATAGTATAACCAATAACACGATCAGCAGTATCTGTGGCCATCCAATGCTCATGTAAGCTCCTTATCAAGGCTTTTAGTCAGTTAACGCGTTGCCCTCATTATAGATAGTTTACCATAGATTGTAAGCCTATTCTGATGTTGATGGATCAGCCTTATCAGTCGCGACATCGAAATCCATCTCAATGTCCATTTCAAGTGGCGCTAGTCCATCGTCGCCCTCCTCGAGAGCGTCTTCTTCACTATCATTGTCAGGGTCGGGTTCGGGAATGCTAAAGCCAGGTGGTAAGCGTCCTTCGAGTAGCCCAGCACCGCGCAGTTCTTCTAATCCAGGGAGATCTTTCACCGATTCTAAGTCAAAATAAGATAAGAAATGGTCCGTTGTCCCGTAGGTCACGGGGCGACCAGGAACGCGGCGACGTCCACGTATTTTGACCCAATCACTCTCTAAAAGCACATCTACAGTTCCTTTGGAAACGGCTACCCCCCTAATATCTTCGATTTCAGCCCGAGTTACTGGCTGATGGTAGGCTATGATCGCGAGTGTTTCGAGGGCCGCGCGCGATAAGCGTCGCTGTTGTGTGACATCTTTTTGTAATGCATGAGACAGGTCTGGTGCTGTTCTAAAAGCAAACTTTCCGCCGACATTGACGAGATGAAACCCGCCACCGTCATATTTTTCGGTAATGCAGGTTAAGGTAATCTCTAGATTGGCATCAGCAGGCAAGCGATCTTTTATACTGGCATGATCCAGAGGTTCGCTTGCGGCAAATAAAATAGCCTCGGCCATTCTAATGTGTTCTAGGTTTGGTTCATTACACACGTTTGGCGCGCTATTAACGTTTCCACCTTGGTCTTGAGCCTCGACTATTTCTTCTTCACTAATTTTTTCAGTCATAAGTTTTCCGCTAATTTAGGACGAGATCGGCGCAACCGAATTTCGCCAAAGTTTTGATCTTGTTGTAATTCGATACGTCCATCTCGCGCGAATTCTAGGGCTGCACTGAAGCCGCTTGCGATTGTGGTTCGACGTTTTTCGGGGCTTTTAATTTCGGACGCCAATAGTGCATCTAATCGTTCCCAATCATTGAGTTTGCCGAGCATGCGTTCAAGGCGCATGCGAGCTCGCTCGATCGATAAAACATCTAGTTTAGGCGGAGTCCAATCTGTATAGTATGTGCGTAAACGATGCGTCGAGTAAGACGATAAAATCTCATATAGTGTAGCTTCATATGTACTGTGCCGTTTAATACGAATGCCGTCAGGCATGCCACGGGCAAATACATCACGTCCCAACAAGTCACGACCCATAAGTTGTGATGCAGCATCGCGCATTGCTTCGAGCCGTTGCAACCTAAAGACAAGTCGTGCTGCCATTTCTTCGGCGGAAACTTCGCCTTCTGTCTCTTCTACGGGCAATAATAGGCGAGACTTTAAATAGGCGAGCCAACTCGCCATAACCAGATAGTCAGCGGCGACTTCAAGTTTGAGTGCCTGAGCATCTCTAATAAAAGCAATATACTGCTCTGCGAGTTGCAATATTGATATTTGTCGTAAATCGACTTTTTGCGTACGCGCAAGGGAAAGCAGAATATCCAAGGGTCCTTCAAAACCACTGACATCGATCTGCAAGCCGCGGCCGTCCGGCTTTACAAAGGCCACACCCTCTTCAAAGGGGACTTCGCCCGAAGAATCACTTTGTTGTTCATTCATACGCGTAATATAGCCGTTTCAGGCGGGCTTAAAAATGTCGGAAAGAAGTTCTCCCCAATGTTGTTCCATTTTCAAGCCGGCAGGTTTATGTGCTTTTGTCAGTCTATCGGACGCACGCAAGGCTCTTTCTTCAGCTAAGCCGGTCAGGGGACGCGCGATTGCAGCGATTTCCTGCATTTCAGACAGGTTTCCATTGCAATGTAGTATCAGATCGCAGCCCGCGTCTAAGCTTGCTGTCGCGCGTTCAGTTAGGCTGCCACTCAGGGCTTTCATCGACACATCATCGCCCATCAGCAATCCGTTAAAACCTATTGTTTCGCGAATGATTTTGTTAATGACTTTTTTTGAACATGTGCTGACATATTGGGCATCTATTTGCGAGAATAAAAGATGACCCGTCATGGCGATTGGCGCATCTTTATTGTCTGTAAAAGGTATAAAATCGGTTATTTCTAATATGTCTTGGGGCGTGTCGACGTGGGGTAACTCAAGATGGCTATCGACGCTTCCGCGACCATGACCTGGTAAATGTTTAATAACAGGCAATATGCCACCGTCCAGAAGACCAAGCATGAACTCTTTTCCCAACGCCGATACAGCCATTGGGTCAGTCGAGAATGCACGATTTCCAATAATCTCAGCTGTTTCTTCGCAAGCGACATCGAGGCACGGCGCGCAGTTAACGTTAATGCCAAAGGCTGATAAGTCATCGGCCATTATTCTGCCACCAAGATAAGCCGCTTCAAGACCGGTTTTCTCGTTAAGTTGATATAAGGTTCCGTAGGCGGCTGCCGGCGGATGAGCACGGGCAAGTGGCGGCGCTATGCGGGCAACGCGACCACCCTCTTGATCAATCAAAATTGGATAGTTTTGGTTTTGGAAAACATTTTTAATGTCGCGTGTAAGTGTCTGGAGTTGATTTGCATCGCTAATATTTCGTGCGAACAGAATAACACCCCAAGGCCGTTCGCGCCCAAGAAAAATGACTTCTTCTTCGGTGAGCTTTAGTCCCGAGAGACCACATATGAACGCCTTGAACCGATTAGCTTGGTTCATTTTTAACCAAGCATGACGCGCCTTTTGCTTTAAGCGCATTACAAAACTGCGTTGCCTTCTGCTTAGAAGAGAAGCCGCCGACATTCACACGGTAAAAGATACCTTTTGCGCCCAAGTCAGCACGAAAAATTAACGGGTCACGATTTTGTAATTCCTGTGAATATTTCTTCTGTAAATTTGTGTAGGTCTGTCGAGCAATGGCACGGCTTCTTGTTGCCGAGAGTTGAACCATAAACCTTGGTTCGACTGGTTGCGCGATTTGTTTTTGTTCTGCCTTATATTTGGCCTTTGGTTTAGAGTTTGCCTGTATTGGCGGTGTTACTGGCTTTACAGCTGCTGCGACTTCAGGCTTTGACGCCACCACCACTTTTGGCTCTGATTCTGTCACGACAGGTTTTGGTATTGAAATAGTTTTGGGTGGCGATGCCGGCGCAGGTGTTCTTTCAGCTGATCCAACAGCTGTGTCATTGTTTTGTGTATAAATATTGTTGAGAAGGCTTTCTCGACTACCGTCATTCTCAGCAGGCGGTGTTGCATCAGCGTCTGTTCCCACCTCCCCTTTCATGACCGAATAAATATTAAGGTCAGGTGCTTTGTCCATTTTTATTCCGGCTTCGTCTGGGCTAACACGTATTGGACCTGGGTCTGCTGCAATGATCGGTGGGTTTAACTTTTGTCCTGCCGCCAAGCCTTGTTGATAAGCGAAATAGTAAAGCCCCGCAGAAATAGCTGAAAACCCAATCACGCCTGAAATGACGGCTATAATTTTAAAAGTAGAGAGCGGACGCACATAGCTCGCCTCATCATATGATGGGCGACCAAGTTCAATGTCAGCATCTTCAAAGCTATTATTATTACTTAATGTGGGATCTATACTCATTTTTAAATTGCCTATGTTTACCTCAAGCTTAGCGCATTTCCTCTTGGGCTTCTACGCCAATAACACTTAGTGCATTGGAGATGGTCGTTGCGACGGCGCGCAACAACGCCAATCTGGCGCGTGTTTTTGGTTCATCATCTTCATGTATGAAGCGGAGTGCTGTATCTTCTTTGCCGGCGTTCCACAGCGCATGAAAGGTGGCGGCAAGTTCTTGCACATAAAAGACAATGCGGTGCGGCTCGAGCGATTCTGCGGCTGCTTCAATAAATCTGGGAAAACTTGCCATTTGACGTATTAAGTTGAGTTCTGCTTCACTATCGAGCGAGCTTAAATCGACATCACATAGGTTCTCGTCTTCTAAATTTTTTAAGCCTGCAGCCGCCGCATTTCTAAGAACGGAGCAAATGCGGGCATGGGCATATTGTACATAGAATACCGGGTTATCGCGACTTTGTTGTTTAATTAACGAAAAGTCAAAATCTAGAGGCGCGTCGTTTTTGCGTGTCAGCATCATAAACCGAACAGCATCACGGCCAACCTCGTCTACGACCTCACGTAAGGTGACGAATTCGCCCGAACGCTTTGACATTTTTATAGGTTGCCCATCACGCTGAAGCTTGACCATTTGGCAAACCAAAACGGTTAAGCTGGCCTTAGCGTCGGTTATAGCTGTAACGGCTGAACTCATGCGCTTTATATACCCCGCATGGTCGGCGCCCCAAACGTCAATCATTTTGGTGAAACCGCGATTATATTTATCGAAATGGCAGGCAATGTCTGGCGCAAAATATGTCCAGTTTCCATCTGCCTTTTTTAGTGCACGGTCGCTATCGTCGCCAAACTGACGAGATCGGAATAGCGTTTGTGGCTCTGGCTCCCAATCAGCGGGCGGCGTGGTTCCCTTGGGGGGCGGCAGTGTGCCGATATAGACCAATTGTTTTTTATCAAGTTCTTGCAAGGCCCCATCAACGGCTCCACTATCGTGTAGGCTTTGTTCAGACAGAAAATAATCATGCGCTACGCCTAAAGCTCTAAGGTCATCGCGTATCATATCCATCATCATTGGAAGAGCGAGGGCTTTTACAGCGCGAATTTGTTCCTCTTCATCTTGGTTTAGGAGGTCTGCCCCATGCGCATTGGCGAGTGCTTGTCCCACAGGTTTTAAATAGTCACCTGGGTACAGCCCCTCAGGAATATCTCCAATGGCTTCGCCTAAAGCTTCGCGCATACGCAAAAGCGCGGATTGCGCCAAAACGCGCACCTGCCCGCCGGCATCATTAATATAATATTCTTTGGTTACTTGATAACCCGCGACATCTAATAAACGCGCCAAAGCATCGCCAACAACTGCACCGCGCGCATGACCAACATGCATTGGCCCTGTTGGGTTCGCTGAGACATATTCGAGATTAACCTTTTCGTCATTTCCCATGTCAGAGCGACCAAAGGCTTGTCCTGATTTCAGGACCGCGTCTATTAGTTTATGCCATATTTCGTGTTTAAGTCTAATGTTGATAAAGCCAGGGCCAGCAATTTCAACCGATGCAATATCGCGATCGTTCTTAAGTCTTTTTGCGATATGCTCTGCGATATCGCGCGGTTTCATGCCTGCTGGTTTGGCGAGAAGCATGGCCATGTTCGATGCAAGGTCACCATGGCTTGCGTCACGGGGCGGTTCGATGGTTGCCCGCGACATGTCTATTCCACCAGGGATAATGCCCGATTTTTGGAGCGCAATGACGTGCGACTCAATTCGCTCACGGTAGTCACTAAAAATATTCATTCTTTCCTCTCGCAAAGGCATTAGCTATTTGAATAGTGGAATTAAGCTAATTCGTCGGTAACATCAAATAACCTTCTGTATTCAGCCATTGCAAATCGGTCCGTCATACCTGCTACATAGTCGCAAATAATGCGCGCGTTTTTGAATTTGTCATTCGCATCACATTGGGCGGCCCATTCTGTCGGTAACAGCGCGGGGTCATCTAAAAATAATAAAAAAAGGCTTTTTACCAGGCGCTTAGCCTTGCTCATGGAGCGGTTAACCGTGTAATGGCGATACATGCGATCGCGCAGAAATGCCTTAATGATTTGGTTTTGCGCATCCATTTCTTCCGAAAAGCCGACCAAAGGCATTTTTAGCGCGCGCACATCCGTGACTGATTGTGGGTTATAGGCTTCTATCCTGCGGCGCGTTTCGCGTACAAGGTCTGAAATCATGACCGAGATCATTTGCCGAATAGCCTCGTGTCGCATGCGCTTAAAGGCGACATCGCCATGTTTGGTCTTAATTTTATGAAAAATGTCACCGATAATCGGCAATTGGCTTAAGTCATCGATTGTAAATAATTGGGCACGTAGGCCATCATCTATATCGTGATTATTATAGGCAATGTCATCGGCCCAAGCGGCAACTTGCGCTTCTGCGCTTGGCCACCCGTCAAGTTCTAAATCATGCGTCTTGGCATAAGCACGAATAGCGTAAGGTAAATCATCGATTACGACTGATGACGTGAGTAGTGGGCCATTGTGTTTGACGATGCCTTCCAAACTTTCCCATGTTAGATTGAGACCATCAAAAGCAATGTAACGTTCCTCAAGTTGGGTGACGATGCGGAGGCTTTGAGCATTGTGATCGAAGCCGCCATAGGGCGCCATTACCTCGTGCAGCGCATCCTCTCCAGCATGCCCAAATGGCGTATGTCCAAAATCATGTGCTAATGCAAGTGTTTCGGCTAAATCTTCATCTAAATCCAATTCGCGCGCAACCGAACGTGCGATCTGGGCAACCTCAAGCGAGTGCGTCAAGCGGGTACGGTAACTATCGCCAACATGGGCTACAAATACTTGCGTCTTGTGTTTGAGGCGCCTGAAAGCGCTAGAATGAACGATTCGGTCGCGGTCACGCTGAAAGACGCTGCGTGTGGCACTCTCAGGCTCATGGAAAAGCCGACCACGTGATTGGTGAGCAAAGCTGGCATATTTAGCAAGGTTTTGACTGACCATTATTTCTCCTTAAAACACCCAGAGGCGTCACATGCCGATTAAGAGTGTTTATTTCGCTTAACATTATCTGGCCATCTTGAAAAGTCATACGATTAGCCCTATTTCTATTTCATGAGCAATTTAAGTGTCAGCGATAGCGGTGTAAAACAAATTCAAAAAATGCTCGCTAGCGGGGATCATGGTTCAATGCTTCGGATTTCCGTGCTTGGTGGCGGCTGTTCTGGCTTCCAGTATAGTTTTGCGATCGACGACCAGCAGATGGATGATGATATTGTGCTCGAGCGAGATGGCGTTAAAGTACTCGTCGACCCAATGTCGATCAATTACATGGACGGATCTGAGGTTGATTGGGTGGATGATCTAATTGGTGCATCATTTCAAATACGCAACCCTAACGCGACAGCGTCTTGTGGTTGCGGCACATCTTTTTCAGTTTAATGATGCAGATCGCCAGTTGGAATGTTAATTCGGCTAAAGCACGATTAAATCATATTCTCGACTATTTGCGCGACGTTAAACCCGACGTTCTATGTCTCCAAGAATTGAAATGCGTCGATGACGCTTTTCCACGAGCTGAAATTGAAGACTTAGGATATAACGTCGAAACACATGGTCAAAAAACCTATAACGGCGTTGCTATTCTATCACGTTTCCCAATCGAAGACGTTACGCGTGGCATTCCTAATTTCAAGGATGAGCAGAGTAGATATATTGAAGCCGTGATTAATGACGGGACTTTAATATGTCGTGTGGCTTCTATTTATCTGCCCAACGGTAACCCTGTTGAGGGTGGCGCCGGACCTAAATTTACGTATAAGTTGGCTTTCATGAAGGCGCTGAAGGATCACGCTGAAACGCTTCTTTCATTCGAGGAAGCCACCGTTTTAGCTGGCGACTATAATATTATTCCAAATAGTGTGGATTGTTATGCGCCTGATGCTTGGCGCGATGACGCTTTATTTCGAGACGATAGCCGAGCTCATTTTAGAGCCATTAAAAACTTAGGTTATAGTGATGCGTTAGAATTACGTTTAACGCCCTCTGATGCCACATATACGTTTTGGGATTACCAAGGGGGCGCCTTTCCCAAGAATAACGGCATTCGCATTGATCATCATTTGCTTAGCCCTATTGCCGCAGATCTTTTAAAAGACGTGCGGATTGATAGGCACATGCGGGAGCGTGAAAAACCCTCCGATCATGTGCCCATCGTTATTCAGCTTAGCCTCTAAAATATCTGAAAAATATTAAAGCATGCACCCATTAAACATCGGCATATTGCTTCTTCTCTTTGGCGCCACCAGGATGCGTTACAGCACCTTTGCGCGCTGAACCCACCGTTTGAGCATATTTCCATAAAGTGCCCGATGTAAAATCGTTCTCTTTGGGTTTCCAGGCTTTTCTGCGTGTTTCCAAAACATCGGCATCGACCAATAGATCGATCGTTCCAAGGCTGGCGTCGATTGATATCGTATCACCATTCTCGATGAGCGCAATGGGTCCGCACTCGGCGGCTTCTGGACCAACATGCCCGATACAAAACCCGCGTGTCGCGCCGGAAAAACGACCATCCGTAATAAGCGCGACCTTATCTCCATTACCTTGGCCATATATTGCCGATGTGGTTGAGAGCATTTCGCGCATACCGGGCCCCCCTTTTGGTCCCTCATAGCGTATGACAATCACATCACCCTCGCTGTATTTTCCTTGTTCGACCGCAGCAAACGCATCTTCTTCACAATCAAAGCAAAGTGCAGGACCAGTGAATTCAAGTCGTTCCATTCCGGCTACTTTCACGATTGCGCCCTCAGGTGCCAGTGAGCCTTGTAAGCCCACAACGCCACCTGTTGGAGATAGCGGGTTGGTGACTGGATAAATCACTTTCTGACTATGGTCGAACTTAATCTCTGCCAAGTTGTCGGCAAGTGACTGACCCGTAACGGTCAGGCAGTCTCCATGCAAGAAGCCGCCATCGAGTAGTGTTTTTAGAAGCATTGGCACACCACCTGCTTCATACATGTCTTTAGCGACATAATTTCCGCCCGGCTTTAGATCTGCAATATATGGCGTTTTCTTGAAAATTTCGGCGACCTCCATAAGGTCAAAATCGATCCCTGCCTCATGGGCAATGGCAGGTAAGTGAAGCCCACCATTTGTAGAGCCACCCGTTGCCGCAACGACAGTCGCTGCATTCTCAAGTGACTTGCGCGTTACAATATCGCGCGGACGAATATTATGTTTCAAAAGTTCCATGACTGCCCGCCCCGATGCCGCGGCATATTCATCTCGGCTTTCATAAGGTGCTGGCGCGCCTGCTGAGTTGGGGAGTGCAAGACCAATCGCCTCTGAAACGCAGGCCATTGTATTGGCTGTAAACTGTCCTCCGCATGCGCCAGCGCTTGGGCAAGCGACACATTCTAGATCATGTAAATCGGCATCACTCATTTTGCCTGATGCGTGTTGTCCAACTGCTTCAAAAACATCCATCACAGTAACGTCTTTACCTTTAAATTCACCTGGCATGATAGAGCCGCCATACATGAATACACTTGGTACATTTAACCGGACCATTGCCATCATTAAGCCTGGGAGGGATTTGTCACAGCCGGCAAGTCCAATTAGCGCATCATAGCAGTGTCCGCGCATTGTTAGCTCTACACTATCGGTAATTACGTCGCGCGAAACCAACGACGATTTCATTCCTTCGTGCCCCATCGCGATGCCATCTGTTACGGTAATGGTACAAAATTCTCTCGGCGTACCATGGGCCTCGCGCACCCCTGCCTTGGCCGCTTGAGCCTGGCGCATAAGCGAAATGTTACATGGTGCAGCTTCATTCCAGCAAGATACGACACCAACAAAAGGTTGCTCAATCTCTTGTTCTGTCATACCCATTGCATAATAGTAAGAACGGTGCGGGGCGCGCTCGGGTCCGACAGAAACATGACGGCTTGGCATTTTTGATTTGTCGAATTTTGTCATAATGTCCTCTTTGATGGTATATGCGTCGTTTCTAGTTAATCGTCTTTAGCACATGCATGGGGCGACATGCGAGACATAATGTTTAGGAATTAGCATGATCGAACTCATTTTATTTTTTGCCGGTTTCTTCGGAGGCATTATGAATGCGCTTGCGGGCGGCGGCAGCGGCCTGACGTTCACAGCCCTTGTTTTTGCCGGGTTGCCCCCTATTACCGCCAATGCAACGAATACGTTAGCTGCAACCATTGGTTATATCACGGGTGCTATTGGTTACCGTGAACAGATATGGGCTGCCAAAGAAAAATTGATATGGCAAGTACCCGTCGCCATTATCGGAGGCCTCCTCGGTGGCTGGGTGCTGCTTAATGTTGAGGAGCGACTTTTCAGCACATCTGTACCTTGGCTGCTTTTATTCGCAACCATTTTGTTTTGGGTGGCGCCATATTTTACCGCATCGGCGCGTCGAGCTGACCTGGCAAGACATGGCATGATCGCTGCCATTCTGTTATTTTTAGTGTGTGTTTATGGGGGTTATTTTCAGGCTGGTTTCGGTATTCTAACACTCGGTGTGCTTGCGCTTACAGGTTATACCAATCTAGCCCAAATGAATGGTCTTAAACTCATTTTTGCGACGGTAAGTTCAGTCGCTGCTATTGTCTTATTCATCGCTGCTGATGCCATTCAATGGTCCGCGGGTATTTCGGTTATGATTGGCATTGCCTTGGGCAGTTATGTCGCCGCACGTATTGCAACGAAAATTGCCGATCGACCCCTCAAAATTATCATAAGCGTCATCTCACTCGGCGTAACGGCATATTTCTTTTGGCAAGTCTATGGGGTTGAGGTTTAAGAAATGCGTTCTAAAAAGCGTTGAAGCTTATCGCGCTTTGCTTCATCACCGGCCAAACGCAGTTTGTTTTCTTCAATTACATCAGCAGGTGCTTTGTTCAAGAACCCGGCATTATTAAGCTTGCCCGATAGTTTCTTGATCTCGATATCAGCCTTTGTAATTTCTTTTTTCAACCGCGCCCGCTCTGTGTCAAGGTCAACAAACCCATCGAGTGGTAATCCCATAACTTGGTTTTCATAAACAAACTGAATGCCTCCTTCAGGGACGGTATCAGCGTTTTCAATCGTCTCTAGACGTGCCAAGCGAATGAGAGCGTCGCGGTGCATATCCAATCGTTTTAAAGCGTCTTCGTTTGGTTCAATGATGAGCAAGTTGAGTTTGGCACTTGCGGGTACATTCATTTCAGAACGTAAGGAACGGATATCCATGATCAGACCAATAAGCCACTCAATATCGGCGTCCGCCTCTTGGTGGATTAGCCCAGTGTCAAACTTTGGCCAGGCAGTATTCATTATAAAGCCTTGCTCAGGGGCAATCGATTGCCAGAGCTCTTCAGTAACAAATGGCATGATCGGATGAAGAAGTTTGATCGCTTCTTCTAATGCCCATCGCGCAGCTGCTTTTGTCTCGTTGGCCTGCTCAATATCGCCTGATTGAAAAACCGGCTTTGCAAGCTCGACATACCAATCGCAAAAGCCGCGCCATATAAAATGGTAAATTGCATGGGCTGCATCGTTAAAACGATAGGCTTCTATGGCTGTAGTGACCGACGTTTGTGCGCGCACAACCTCGCCGACCACCCATTTGTTCAAGGGCATTTGCGCTGTATTTGGGTCAAAACTGAGCGACGGATCGAAGCAACCGTTCATTTCGCAAAACCGTGCTGCGTTCCAGAGTTTCGTACCAAAATTCCGATAACCTTCGACACGGCTCTCTGCTAGTTTAATGTCCCGTCCCATGGCGGCTTGTGCGGTCAAAGTAAAGCGTAGACTGTCGGCGCCGAACTTATCAATCAGATCAAGTGGATCAATGACGTTGCCTTTGGACTTGGACATCTTTGCGCCTTTTTCATCGCGCACAAGAGCGTGAATATAGACTGTCGAAAATGGTACCTCGTTCATAAAGTGAAGACCCATCATCATCATGCGAGCCACCCAAAAGAAAATAATGTCAAAACCCGTGACCAAGACATTTGTCGGGTAATAGCGATTTAAGGCGGGGTCATCGGCGTTTGGCCAACCAAGCGTCGAGAATGGCCATAAGGCTGAGGAAAACCATGTATCTAACACGTCTGGGTCTCTGGTTATTGAAGTTGGGGCGCCATAGTGCTCAAGCGCTTTTTTATGAGCTGCCGTTTCATCTTCAGCCACAAAAATATATCCATCAGGGCCATACCAAGCAGGAATTTGATGTCCCCACCAGAGTTGACGCGAGATACACCATGGCTGGATATTTCGCATCCATTCATAATATGTTTTGGACCAATTATCAGGGACAAATTTTGTTCGGCCGTCTTCCACGGCTTTCAAGGCCGGCGCTGCTAATGTCGCAGCATCAACATACCACTGGTCGGTCAGCCAAGGTTCTATGACAACATCCGAGCGGTCACCATAGGGCACCATATGGACATGGTCTTCGGTTTTGTTGAGAAGACCTAAAGCCTCTATCGCCGTCAGTATTTTCTTGCGCGCTTCAAAGCGTTCAAGGCCATGCCAAGCATTGCGGTCTTCCATTGCCTCAAAGGCGTCATCGCTGAGGTCTATATTACCATACTTATCAAGCATATTAATTTGCTCGAGATTACAGCGCTTGCCGACTTCAAAGTCATTAAAGTCATGGGCGGGTGTAATTTTGACCGCGCCAGAGCCTTGCTCTGGATCCGCATATTCATCAGCGACAATCGGAATCAGTCGCCCGACAATTGGCAATCGAACCATTTTACCAATCAGGTGCTGATAGCGTGGGTCTTCTGGATGGACGGCAACGCCGCTATCGCCAAGCATTGTCTCGGGCCGAGTTGTGGCAACTGTAATGAAACCGTCACTGTCGGCGAGAGGGTAATCAAAATGCCATAAATGGCTTTGAATTTCTTTGGGCACAACTTCGAGGTCAGAAATGGCGGTTAACAGGCCCGGGTCCCAATTTACCAGGCGCTTGTCTTTATAGATCAGACCTTGCTCGTAAAGTGATACAAAAACTTTAAGCACAGCCTCAGATAAGCCCTCGTCCATCGTGAAACGTTCGCGGCTCCAGTCACAAGACGCGCCAAGGCGGCGTAATTGGTCCGTAATTTTTGAACCACTTTCAGCTTTCCACTCCCATATCCGCTCGACAAATGCCTCGCGTCCCATAGCGTGACGGTCGGGCTGTTGGGTTTGTGCTAATTGTCGTTCAACAACCATTTGTGTCGCGATACCTGCGTGGTCAGTTCCTGGTTGCCATAAAACGTCTCTTCCCCGCATACGCTCGAAGCGGCACAAAATATCTTGCAATGTGTTGTTCAGCGCATGTCCCATGTGCAAACTACCGGTTACATTGGGCGGTGGGATAACAATCGTATAGGGCTCGCCGTCGGGGTTCTGTCCAGCTTTGAAACATCCAGCTTCTTCCCAGCGTGCATAGTGCTTGGTTTCAAGCGTGGCAGGGTCGTATGTTTTGTCTAATTGGCTGTCGGATGTCATGCTGATGGTGCCTGCATAAGAATTAAAAGTCTGACCTACACTAGCTTGTATATTTGTTCAAGGATAAGGGTTATTTGTCTTTGGCGAGGCGCCTAATTTCTTTTCGAATGATATCCTCTACAAGATCGGGCAAATGTTCCTTCAGCCACTCTTTCACAAGCGGTCTTACCGTCTGCGCGATGGTCGCCTCCAAAAAAGTCGGTTGTGCTGAGGTTAATCCAGCAAGTTTCTCAAGCGATTTCTTAATTTCATTTTCTTGGCTGGGTGACACGAATTCCGATTTATCCATATCATCTTCGATAAGCGAGCGTATCGCTGAGAGTACGTCTTCTGTCTGTCCCTGTTTCTTATCAGATGACGGATCAGCCACGCAATATCCCCCTTATTCGCCCCGGGCAAATAATTGCCCTGATAAACGGCCAACAGAAGACAATAACCCATAAGCAGCAACGCTTTGATCACGTTGCGCGCGCACTAGATCGACCCGTGCATCGAGAAGCGCTTGTTCGGCATCTAAAACATCGAGTGTTGTTCGTGTGCCAAGGCTATTTTCTTGTCTGACGCCCTCTAAAGCTATTTCAGAAGCCTTAATCTGTTCGTTACGGGCAGTAATAACAGCGTTTGCCGCTAAATTTGTATGCCAAGCAACAATCACACGCTCATCAACAACATTTGCCGTTGCATGGACAGACTGTGTTAAAGCACTTGCCGCATAGCGGGCTGCAGAGATAGTCGCTGCATTTCTAAAGCCCGTAAAAATAGGTACCGTAACCGTTGCCGACACTTCGTAAACTTCGCCCTCTTCAAGGCGGACGTTTGCAATCGGTGTTTGATTATCATAACGCGTATATGTACCTGCGATTTTAACTTGGGGAAGTGCCGCCCCAATTTGGCTATAGGCTGTAAGTTTCGCGCCGCGCGCGCCCTCCCGTGCGGCGTTCAAGATTGGACTTTCGCTGCGTGCTATCGCTGTAGCATCATCTAGCGTCGCGGGTAGTTCAGGTAAGCTTGATGTATTGGTGAGCCCCATGGCTGGCACACCGACTGTGCGCTCATAGAATGCGCGCGACGCTTGCAACGCTGTCTGGGCAGCAATTAGCGAAGATCGTGCGCCGGCAAACCGCGCTTCTGATTGAGCAACGTCAGTCCTTGTCACCACCCCCACTTCAAACCTGTCTTTAACGGCTCTTAGTTGACGGTCTAGAACATCGAGGTTTTTCTCATTCAGGGCTAGAACCGCAGTGTCGCGCAAAACATCAAAATGTGACGTTACAGCATCGAGCAAAACATTTTGCTCAGTACCATCTCGGCGATGGCCCTGCGCGCGCACGTCCGCGCGCTTGCTGCGATAAGCATTAAGGTTTTTTCCGCTGGTAAAAAGGTCGTAGCTGACCCGCAGTCCAAAATTATCGTCTTCATACTCGTCGTAAACAAAATCAGGATCGTCCTCGCCGACCTTGTGGTAAGTCTGGGATGCAAAGGCGGTTGCTTGCGGTAACATGTTCGAAAAAGTGACGATTTGAGACCGATGCGTCGCCATGTATTCAGCCTGCGCGGAAGATAGTTCTGGATTGTTTTGTAGGGCGAGAATTAAGCTATCAACGACATCGCGCGCCTCATTGATATTATCGCTAAGTGCTTGTGCATCTGTTGCGCCATCGTTTGTGGTTTCTTGCGCGATCGCGGCAGGAAAGGATGATACGCCAAAGGCCAGCATAATTGCTAAAAGTGATGTCTGAAATCCGTGTCGGCTTTGCATTCTAAAATCCATAACTTAATTAAATTGAATGATACTATAATGATTATACGTATTAGAACTTAAATTCCGGCAAGGGATCAAATGCAGAAAGCGTTGGCGCCGCGAGAACGGGGCCGAATCGGCGGCTAAAGATATCATTGGTCCTGGTGACCACAGTTAATTTTCTCGCATCTTCATGTGGCGAAACGCAAACAAGGCGTCCGCCTTCCGCAAGTTGTGCCAAAAGCGTTTCAGGAATAAGGGCAATAAAGCCATTAATGAAGATTACATTAAATGGTCCCTGTTTTGCCTGTCCCTCTGCTAGCTTACCGGTCACGGCAACTACATTATCAATTCCTATTGAGTGGCAAACTTCTTCTGCTTTTTCGCTGAAGTTAGCATCTTCCTCAAGCGCGATGACCGTAGCCGATAGGTTCGACAGCACGGCAGCGGAATAACCACTTCCCCCTGCTATATCCAAAACGATGTCTGAAGCGTCGACATTTGCGCGCTCAGCCATAATGGCAAAGCTATGCGGCATTAGTAACTCACGATTATGTTCAGCCGCCGACATTGTAAGTTGGCAATCGGCATAGGCAATGTCACGCTGATGCGACGAAACGAAAAGCTCGCGTGGAATATTTGCCATTACTTTGCAGAGGCGTTCATCGCGTACGCCGCCCGGCTTGATTTGACTTTCCACCATGTTTTCGCGTGCTATGGCGGTTCGCAGATCACTGCGGGCTTGTTGCGTTGCCATGTTTCATCTCCACGTTTAAGGCTTATTTATATCTAAGATGCTATATACGCGCCTCGGGCGACAAAAACAATGCGAAGATGGTAGAAGTTGAAGATGTGCAATATTTAACAAAAGTTATTGCAGAGCTAATGTCCCTTTGTTATACCCGCGTTAGCTTTATTATTTACTTCGGCCACGTGGCGGAGTGGTGACGTAGCGGCCTGCAAAGCCGCGTACCCCGGTTCGATTCCGGGCGTGGCCTCCAAAGTAAATGAAAGCTAAGCTCTGGTTGGCTTTGTCTTTTGATTCTCAAAAACATAGGCTTGGCTTTTCTGAAGTGCCTTGTTATAAGGTTCACACATTTTGTACCGCTAATTGTAGCGTGTGCTGTTCCCCGGTAGCTCAGTTGGTAGAGCAAACGACTGTTAATCGTTCGGTCGCTGGTTCGAGTCCGGCCCGGGGAGCCAAATTACAAAAAGGTCGTTGGAAACGTCACCAACGGCCTTTCTTTTTGCGTCCATGGTCGTGGTTTCCGAGATTAAATAAAATGGTTGGCGTAATGTGCTGTCAATTCATCATCCCGCCAAATGGCATTTGAAGCCAGAAATTTAAAAAGTCGCCGCCTTGAAGCACCGAGTTAAAGTTCTAAAATACCTGAAAACGCGTATCTCCGGAAAGCGAAAGAGAAATAGAATCTATCCAGACTTCAACGCTTTTGCTCGTTTCCACATAGTTTTCATGGCTTCAAAGTTACCATCACCATATCGACACGGTTAGGTAATTGTTCGGCTATGCGGCGTTAGCAAGTTTATAAGCGCCTATCGGTCTTATTGCGTGATGGTCTGTTCAATTGGGACGGCTTGAGATACTAATGGATATCGGATAATGTCAGTTTAAGGATAATAATAATGAAAAAAATGCTGAAAATAACGAGTGCCTTCGTAGCTTCTGCTGTCGTATGTGCCTTGCTTGGAGGAACTTTTTGGGCTTGGGTATACGCTATGGGCTTTGATATTATGGCCTTATTTAAGCAAGTCACCTACCACCCTGTGTCATTAGGGCTTGGCATAAGCACACTGATTTCGTCGCTTGGTATGATAGCTCTTTGTTTGCGTCTAGATAGGCCGGGTAAATGGATATTGGCATTTTTGACTCTCGTTTTCTCTGCTGCTGCAACTTTGCCCATCTATCTTCTGATGAAGCGCTAAACAGTTTAACAGCGTTGCCAAAGGAAAGCTAAAGTCTATATAAAGTCTAGATAAAGTCTATGCGATGTATGTTGGGGTGAGTAATGAGTGGTCCGATTATTTTATGGTTTCGACAAGATCTTCGCCTAGATGATCACCTCGCCCTATTGGCCGCGTGTGAGACGGGTGCGCCTGTTCTGCCTGTGTTTATTGATGATGAGCCTGGCCGTCCCTTGGGAAGTGCCAGCCAATGGTGGTTGGCGCAGTCGCTTCGGGCGCTAGATACGTCTTTGCGTGCTAAAGGCGCGCAATTATTTTACTTTAAGGGTGATAGCGCGCGGGTTCTTAAGGCATTGGTCGGCGAAACGAGCGCTCGTGGCGTGTATTGGTCTCGCTGTTATGAGCCTTCTTATATTGAGCGCGATACCGCTATAAAAGCGGAACTCAGAGATATTGGCGTCGATGCGCAAAGTTTCTCTGGTCATTTACTTTTTGAGCCATGGCAAGTCAAAAATAAAAGTGGTCAACCTTTTAAGGTCTTTTCACCTTTCTGGAAAACCTGTCGCGCCATGGGCGTGGCGCGGCCACCCAAAGCCGCCCCCTCAGCAATTGCGGGGTTTGTTGGCACGATTGACGCCCTTGATTGGGCCAAAGCGCCCCTGCCAGAGCCAGTTAATGGAGGGCTAAAGCCATTTTGGACGCCTGGCGAGGAAGGTGCGCTCTCCAGGCTTACATTATTTGTTGAGGTAATTTTAAGCGGCTACAAAGACACACGCGATATACCTGCGGTTGACGGTACGTCGCGTTTGTCGTCGCATTTACGTTGGGGTGAGGTTTCGCCTTTCAGGGTATGGCAAACCGTAGAAAATGCCGTCAATGCGGGGCATGTGCCGGCTCAAGATGGAGATAAATTTTTAGCAGAAATTGGTTGGCGCGAATTTTCGTTTCAGCTTTTATATTTTAATCCGAAACTGCCCACCGATAATCTTCAAACGCGCTTTGATACCTTTCCTTGGATCGATGATTTGACAAGTTTTGAGCGTTGGCGCGATGGTGAAACGGGTTACCCTATTGTTGATGCTGGCATGCGTGAGCTGCGCCAAACGGGATATATGCATAACCGTGTACGGATGATTGTGGCATCGTTTCTTGTAAAGCATCTGATGATCGATTGGCGCAAAGGCGAGGCTTGGTTTTGGGATCAGCTTGTTGATGCTGACCCAGCCAATAATACGGCTAGTTGGCAGTGGGTGGCTGGCTGCGGAGCAGATGCGGCACCGTATTTCCGTATTTTTAATCCTATCATTCAAGGGGCTAAGTTTGACCCGCAGGGTGAGTATACTAAGAACTATGTGCCTGAGCTAACGGGCTTGCCTGGAAAGCATTTGTTTTCGCCCTGGGCTGCGCCCGAAGAGCTTTTACGTGCGTCAGGGGTTGATTTGGGCACATCATACCCGCATCCTATTGTCGATCACGCGTTTGCCCGCGAGCGTGCTTTGGCGGCGTTTTCAAGTCTCTAATTTTACTATGCCGTGCCTTAGAACTGCGCCTTTGGTATTAATAAACTAAGTTATATATATTTTATAAAGTATTGTTGTGTAATGAAAATAGCTATTATTGGATCTGGAATATCAGGAAATATGGCGGCTCATATTTTGAACCCATATCATGATATTACATTATTTGAAAAACGAGACAGGCCGGGTGGTCACAGTGCAACTGTCGACATTAAATTCGAGAATGGCAAGAGCATTGCGGTTGATACCGGCTTCATTGTTTACAATGATCTAAATTATCCTGGTTTGGTACGTTTATTTGATGATTTGGGTGTTGAGACACAACCAAGTGACATGAGCTTTTGTTTCTCTGAAAATAAAGGGGCTTTAGAATGGTCAGGGCAGTCCCTCAAAACAGTATTTGCGCAAAGGCGAAACCTTCTAAAGCCCGTATTCTGGAAAATGTTGCTGGATATTCTTCGGTTTAATAAAGAAGCCCGCGCGGCCCATGAAAGCCAGTCTTTGGCCGAATTGTCGTTGGTTCAATGGCTGGATTTAGGTGGCTATTCGGCGGCATTCCGCACCCAGTATCTATACCCAATGGCAGCGGCTATTTGGTCGATGCCGCTCGATGATATTGGCAATTTTCCAGCCGCCAGCTTGATACAATTCTTTTATAATCATCGTTTAATTGATCGCGACCGGCCACGTTGGCGGACAGTCGCGGGCGGTAGCCGTAATTATGTGACTAAATTGACGGCCTCTTTTGCACATCGCATTCGGTATGGAGCGCATATTGAGGGCGTATCGCGTTCTAAGGAAGGCGTTACCGTAAGGCTTGATGGCGAGGATCATGCTTTTGATAAAGTGATATTTGCGACACATAGTAATCAAACGCTGGCTCTTTTGTCCGACGCCTCAGAGCCAGAGAGACGTTTGTTGAGTGCTGTGCGTTACGCCCCCAACGATGTTTATTTGCACAGTGACATGGATTTAATGCCCAAACGTCGCTCTGTTTGGTCGAGTTGGAATTATATGAGCGAGGGCGGCAACCTGAAATCAGTTTTTGTAAGTTATTGGATGAATTTATTGCAGAATATTCCCTCTGAATATCCTCTTTTTGTGACCCTTAACCCTGTGAAACCTCCGGCTGAGGACAAAACCCACGGACATTTTATTTATGACCACCCTCAGTTTGACGCCGGTGCTATTGCTGCTCAATCAGCGATAGCCGCACGACAAGGTGAAAATCACACATATTTTTGTGGCGCTTGGCTGGGATATGGGTTTCACGAGGACGGCCTCCAATCGGCCATTCGCGTAGGCGCGCATTTAGGCGTAAATTGGCCCGCGAGGGATAAACCTGAGGCGCTCGCAGCACAATGATTTCTGTCGGATCTCAGCTTTATTTTGGTCATGTGCGCCATGCGCGATATCGACCGCGTTTACATCGTTTCAAATATAGAGTTTTTTCGATTCTGATCGATCTCGATGAGATTGAGAGTGAGGCGCACACCTTATTTTTATTCTCAGTTAACCGTTTAAACCTATTTTCCTTTTTCTTTTCTGATCATGGTTATGAGGATCGACGCTCACCTAGATTGTTTATTGAAGACTTAATGACGAAAAATGGGCGACCTAAACCAAGTCGCATTCATTTGCTGTGCTATCCACGGATATTTGGTTATGTGTTTAACCCCCTCAGTGTTTATTTTGTGATGGTCGATGATGAAGTCGACTCTATCATTTATGAGGTCCGCAACACATTTGGCGAAAAGCATATATATTTTGAACCAGTCCATGAACATCAAGGGCCTGTCTATGCGCATCGTCATGAAAAAGCATTTCACGTTTCTCCATTTATTGATATGCAAGCGCTTTATCACTTCTCAACAGGTGTCACAAACGACGCTATCAGGCTGGTTATTCGTGAGACTGAGAATGAGAGCCCCTTATTGTTGACGAGCTTTATCGGAAAGAAGCGTCGTTTATCGACGGGTGGATTAGCTAAGGCGTTTATGAGCTATCCACTTATGACCTTTAAAATTATGGGGGCAATTCATTATCAAGCGTTTAAATTGGTTCTTAAGGGCGTTAAATTTAATAGGCATCCTAATAAAAGAAAGAGAGGCTAAACATGCGCAAAAACGAAAATAACAATCCGCGCGCCGACAAAGCAAAGAAACTTCCTGCTGTTACTCGCTTTATTTTTATGGGTTTGTCGCGTGCGGAGGGCGGCTATTTAATGGTCACATTGCCGGATGGGCGTGAATTCCATTTTGGTGAAAAAGACCATGAACTCAAAGCGTATATGAAGATTAATAAACAGTCTGTATTTTCTCGGATCATCAAGAGTGGGTCAATTGGATTTGCCGAAGCCTATATGGATGGTAATATTGAAACCGAAGATTTGGCTAAGCTCCTCACATTGCTATCGGCTAACCTTGATCGCATGCAAGATATTATTAACCGGTCTAGTTGGATGCGGGTTATTAACCGTCTAATCCATGTCCTTCGTCCGAATACACGAAGCGGTTCAAAAAAAAATATTTATGCCCATTATGATCTTGGCAATAGCTTCTATGAAAAATGGCTTGATGAAACGATGACATACTCATCTGCGCGTTTTATGTCATCAAACCAGAGCCTAAAAGCCGCACAAACAGCTAAATACGAGGCGATTGCGCGCATTGCGGAAGTTGACAAAAAGCATCGCGTCTTAGAAATCGGATGTGGCTGGGGTGGCTTTGCGGAGCATGCAGCGGCAGATATTGGCTGCGAGCTAACGGGTTTAACGATCTCGCCCTCGCAGCTGAAATACGCTGAAGAGCGGTTGAAAGCGAAAAGCTTGGATAATAAAGCCCAATTACGTTTTCAAGATTACCGTGATGTCGATGATAAATTTGACCGTGTGGTATCAATAGAAATGTTTGAGGCGGTTGGGCAAAAATATTGGCCGAACTATTTTGAAAAAATTTATGATATTTTAAAGCCAGGCGGCAAAGCAGGTTTGCAGATTATTACAATTAAAGACGAAAATTTTTTAAAATATAGCAAAAGCGTGGACTTTATTCAGCGCTATATTTTCCCCGGAGGCATGTTGCCAAGCCCGTCTAAATTGCGGGAGCAATTTGCGGCAAGCGGCTTAAGTGAATATGCTTATGAGAGTTTTGGGATAGATTACGCTGAAACACTTGCTTTGTGGCGCGAGCGGTTTTTGAGTGTGTGGCACGAGATCGAGGACGATGGATTTGATGAAAAGTTTAAGAATATGTGGACCTATTATTTGGCCTATTGTGAAGCAGGCTTCAGGACTGGAGCCATTGACGTCGTACAGATTGGCTTAGAGAAACCTCAGGTTTAACGTTACATTACCTGATAAATAGACGCATCAGCCCAACATAAAGGTTCCGCGGCAGTGCTTGAAGCATACGCAGTATTAAAACAAACCTTTTTGGAAAGGCGACCAAAAAAGCGCCCTTCTCTATTCCTGCTTGGATGCGACGCGCGGCATCGTCGACTTTAAGTATAAAGGGCATCGAAAACCTATTCTTATCCGTCGCCGGCGTTTCGACAAAACCAGGTGCGATGACAGAGAAAAATATGTTATGAGGCGCATACTCAATTGCTAATGCCTCTCCCATGTTCAAAAGTGCGGCCTTGGTCCCGCCATAAGCGGCAGAGGTTGGCAAGCCATTAAAACCTGCAACTGATGCCATTATGGCAACTTGCCCAAAGCCGCGTGCAAGCATTCTGGGTATAACGGGATCTAAGCAGTTTAAGGTACCACCAATATTGACATCGAAGCTTCGCTTAAATGATTTAATATCAAACTCGGGTATGGCCGTGGGTAAGTATATGCCAGCGTTTAAGATCGCCAATGCAATTGGTGCAAATTCTGCTTCTATTGTGTTTACAGCTTCGGTTATCTGCTTTTGTTTTGTAATATCTGCTGCATAAGCAAAGCAGTTTGGTAATTTTAATGCCAGTTTATCAAGCTCGTTTTGGTTTCGCGCCGTTATGGCGACGCGCCAACCCTTTGAACTGTATAATCGCGCTAGTTCTAGGCCAATGCCCGAGCTTGCACCCGTTATCCAGACGCAGCCATCTTCTGGCTTTGCAGCCTTTTGCGATTGAGAGTATGTCACTTGACGAGTGCTCAATTGAGTGATCTCCATGCTGAACGCGCTGGTAAGTCTTTAACCATAGCGTCTTCGTAGGTAAGCACATCGCCTCGGCTTAGCGGGTCTACATTATTAACGTTGTCGCCCGCGGGAAGAAAGGCAGAACGGATCCATTCCCCTTTTGGTGTATACCAAATGTCCAGAGGCAGATCACCGACGAGGCGAAAGCGCCGAGCTTCCACAGTTCGCGAGGCAGCGTTTAACGTTGATAGGCCGACTTCATAGGCTTCTATCTCAAGTTCACGCCCATCTTGGGTGCTAATAACATGAGACTGACGAATAAAGTTTGGGTTAAAATAGCTTGTGGTTAGTTGGGCTTTCTCCAGCTTGCCAGAATATTTGCTGGAGTTGCTTATTAATTGGCCCTGCGCATTACGTGTAATATTTGCAAATTCTATGGTTCCGTTGTTGTCAGTCCGGCTTTCCATTGAGATTAGCTGCCCATCTTGCCATATTTCTTTATTGTGATGAACGTATCCAAATACAGGAATGAAGCCAATTTTAACGCCTATTTCAATGTGAATATCAACGTGCAATTGATTGCCCTGAGGTTTAAAGGTCATATAGTGAAAGCCAATGTTTTTCCCCTTACGGGTAATCCAGAATGCTTTTTCTCCTGATTCTGGAATTCCGGCCGACCAATCCTCAGTAAGACTGTAAGAAGTTGTTTCTATGCCAGCGTTAACCTCGACACCTTCCGGTGCTTCAACATTTCCGGCCTCTACATTTCCGGACAAAGTTAGCGCCACAAATAAAATCAGCAGGGAGACACATCTTATATATATGTTCACGAATTTAATCTCTTTAAATCGAGAAGAAGTCGCGGACCATCTTGGTGTAAGAATCCGTAACCTTAAGATCCCCCGATGTTACGGCTAAGCAATAGCAATATTCTTCGCCTTCCGCGCGGGGCTGGTGATGTGTGCTGCTATCAGCTAAGGCCAACTCGCCTGGTCCATATAGTTTCTGGTCGTCTCTGTAATGACCTCGTAAGATTAGGGTTGCCTCTAGCCCACTATGTGTGTGACGAGGAGCGCCTTTTCCGGGCTTAATCTTGAGAAGTGTTACTTCCTCGCCGGCATCCCCAACATTTAATACGACCTGTTTGACACCAGGGTAGGCATAGCGCCATTTTAATTTTTCAAGCGCATCTGGCAATAAACTACGTAAAGGCAGTGCTATGTCAGTGTTAAGGTCGTTCGCTTGAGACTTTGGCGCTCTATGTTCAGCGGATGCCCAATTTGATGCGGCATCCAGAGTGTTTAATGCGCAGCTTAATGCGTCTTCTCGTAATTCTGATGGCGAGCATTCGTCCAATAATTGCCCTTGTAAGGCCGTTACGCTCTCATATTCATTTTGCAGCTCAGGTCGATAGGACATTAAACTTGCCATAATCAGGCTCATACCTGAACTTAGCGATCCAGAGGCAAATTGTGCCACTAAACTCTCTGACTCTGTTGAACTACGGATTGTTTGATGCGCTTCTATATTCAAGATGGACTTCCCTGTAATCTCTTACTAACTTATACTAAAGATATATATTCGTCGGCTAGTTAGGCAAATAATTTATGTTCAATGCATTAAAAATGCAATTTAGTTCAACCGCTTTTACTAAAACCTTAAGCTAAAATGAAAATGAGACTTTATGACAACCTGTAATGACGTGATTGACGCAATTGGTAATACGCCATTGATTAAACTTAAAAAAGCCTCCGAACTCACAGGTTGCACCATTCTGGGTAAGGCAGAGTTTATGAACCCTGGACAATCTGTCAAAGATCGGGCGGCTTTATATATAATACGAGCCGCTGAAGCGAATGGATCACTTCGCCCGGGAGGAACAATTGTTGAGGGAACAGCCGGTAATACAGGGATTGGTATTGCCTTAGTAGCAAATGCACTTGGTTATAAATCCGTTATCGTTATACCTGAGACGCAGAGCCAAGAGAAAAAAGACATGTTACGTCTTTTGGGTGCTGAACTTATCGAAGTTCCTGCTGTCCCGTATCGTGACGAAAACAATTATGTTAAATATTCCGGTAGGTTAGCGGAGAAACTTCAACTAGATAATGAAAACGGAGCCGTCTGGGCAAACCAATTTGATAACGTTGCCAATCGCCTCGCACATGTTGAAACGACTGGCCCAGAGATTTGGGAACAAACGGACGGTAAAGTCGACGGGTTTACATGTGCGATCGGAACCGGTGGCACTTTGGCAGGCACTGGTATTTACTTAAAAAGTAAAAACCCTGAGATCCGTATTGCTGCCGCCGACCCTATGGGTGCTAGCATGTATCACTGGTTTAAACATGGTGTCTTAAAAGCTGAAGGGACATCGATTACCGAGGGGATTGGCCAGGGTCGCGTGACGGCGAATATCGAGGGGGCTCCCATTGATGACGCCTATCAAATTAGCGACACTGAGGCGCTTCCGATTGTCTTCGACCTGTTGCGCCATGAAGGTTTATGTTTAGGTGGTTCAAGTGGTATTAATATCGCCGGTGCCATGCAAATGGCCCGAGAATTGGGGCCTAATCACACAATCGTTACAATTTTGTGTGATTATGGCACTCGCTACCAAAGTAAATTATTTAATCCTGCGTTTTTGCGCAGCCAAAACTTGCCTGTGCCTGATTGGCTATAAGGCTCTCGTTTAGCCCATGCGTGCTGTCGTCACCCATCTTGAGATACGAGCCCCCTTCCCGTTACGTGCTTGCGAAGCAGCAGAGGATCTGCCAGTAGGCATGCAGCTTGACCATATCCTCGCGCCTGATATTGACGAGTATCGTCGGGTTTATGATCTTATTGGGAGTGACTGGTATTGGGTCAATCGTAAGCAGATGTCTGATAGACAGTTACAGGATATTATTTGTGATCCGAGAACAGAGGTTTATTATTTGCGGTTCGGTGATCGCGTCATCGGCTTTTTAGAGCTCAATCTGCGCGCGATGCCGGCGGCAGAAATTGTCTTTATCGGTCTAGAGAAAACATATATTGGGGCTGGCTTGGGTATAACCCTTTTACGCACAGCTCTTGAGAAAATACGTGCCAAGCAAGCAGCGACTATACGTATTCAAACGTGTACATTGGACCATCCGCGCGCCATTTTACTTTATCAGAGCCACGGCTTCACACCCACCAGCAGACAGAACGTTTTATTGCGCGACGGGCGCTTTGAGGTGGTTGCCTAAGCGTTTTTCGATCAGCTTATAAAACTTGGCTCAGAAAAAGCTGAGTACGCTCATTGGTCGGGTTGTTAAAAAACGCCTCAGGGTTGTTTTGCTCCACGATTTCGCCTTCATCCATGAAAATAACCCGATCTGCCACCTGGCGGGCAAAGCCCATCTCGTGGGTAACACAAATCATGGTCATACCCTCTTGTGCAAGCTCAACCATCACATCCAAGACTTCTTTAATCATTTCAGGGTCTAAAGCAGATGTTGGTTCATCAAATAACATGATGCGCGGTGTCATGCACAAAGCCCGTGCAATGGCGACACGCTGTTGTTGTCCCCCGGATAATTGGGCTGGGTATTTGTCGGCTTGGTCTGGTATGCGAACGCGCTCTAAGTAGCGATGCGCGATTTCTTCAGCTTCTTTACGCGGCAAGTTCTGGACCCAAATGGGCGCGAGTGTGCAATTCTCAAGCACAGTCATATGTGGGAACAAGTTAAATTGCTGAAATACCATGCCAACATGCCCTTGCGTGACTGCGGCATGGCGTTGACCTGGAATGACCTCACTACCCTCGATTAAAATGTTACCCGATTTATGATCTTCAAGTTGATTGATACAGCGGATAAGCGTCGATTTCCCGGATCCCGAAGGCCCACAAATAACGATCTTTTCGCCCTGAGCGACCGACATATTAATGCCTTTTAAAACATGGAAATCACCAAACCATTTATGGACATTCTCAAGTAAGATAGCTTGTTCTGTCATTTAATTTTCCTTCCGATCGGTGGCAAGGCGCCGCTCCATAAAAACAGAGTAACGTGACATTGCGAAACAAAATATCCAGAATACGGCCCCTGCAAAAACATATCCGGTAATCGATGTCTGCTCAGTTGCCCAGCTACTATCTGTGAAATTAAGCTGAATGATACCCAGTAAGTCGAAAATACCAACAATGAGAACAAGCGTCGTGTCTTTAAACAGTCCAATAAAAGTATTTACGATACCTGGGATAACAATTTTGAGCGCCTGCGGTAAGATAATAAGGCGCATGGTTTTCCAGTAACCAAAGCCCAGCGCGAAGGCGGCTTCGTATTGTCCTTTGGGAAGTGCTTGCAAGCCTCCTCGGACCACCTCAGCCATGTAGGCTGCAGCAAATAAGGCCACACCGATGAGGCACCGAACGAGTTTGTCAAAATTCATGCCCTCGGGAAGGAATAGAGGCAGCATCACACTTGCCATAAATAAAACTGTAATAAGTGGCACACCGCGAAATATCTCAATAAATGCAATACAGCTCCACCTAATGATCGGTAAATCTGAACGTCTGCCGAGGGCGAGTAATATACCAAGTGGTAGTGAGAATACGATGCCGGTTACAGCTACGACTAAGGTTACCATAAGACCACCCCAAAGTGAGGTTTCAACATAGGTAAGACCAAGTCCGCCAGCCAAAAGAACAAAAGCTAAAATTGGATAAGGCACCAACATAAACATTAAATTGGCGCGCTTCAAAGGAAGGCTTGGCATGAGCAGGGGAATGAAGCCAATAAAGCTTATAAAAAACAAAAGATCGATGCGCCATCTCTCTGCTTCAGGGTATCTGCCATAAATAAATTGTCCAAACTTTGCCTCGATAAATGGCCAGCATGCCCCCTGTTCAGGCTTGAGGCAGGCTGTTCGGTCGGTGCCAACGAATGTTGCATCCCAAATCAACCATGACCAAGCCGTTGTGCCGATCGTCCAGATGAGCCATAATGAAATCAGTGTCATTAAGCTATTGGTGACGGAAGAGAACAGGTTTTCTCGCATCCAGCGAATGTTTCTTTGAAGTTTTACGCCACTTACCATTAGCGTGCACCTCGTGCTGCAATGCGAGCATTATAATAATTCATAGCAAGTGATGTTAATAAACTAAGACCGAGATATATCAGCATGGTAATAAAAATAATCTCGACGGCCTGTCCCACTTGGTTTAACGCTGTGCCCGCAAAGACGGAAACAATATCAGGATAAGCAATGGCGACGGCAAGCGATGAGTTTTTGGTTAAGTTTAAATACTGACTGGTCAAAGGCGGAATAATAACTCTTAAGGCTTGAGGAATAATGATCAACCTCATGGACAGACCGTCAGGTATGCCAAGCGCTCGTCCTGCCTCAGTTTGGCCTTTGGAAACCGACATGATGCCGGCTCTGACAATTTCTGCAATAAACGATGCGGCATATACCGATAGCGCAAATGTTAAAGCCACAAATTCGGGAATGAAGTTCATACCGCCTTTAAAGTTAAACCCTGTCAGAACGGGAACATCGAGCGCAAATGGCCACCCAAGAAAAGCATAAAGTAACGCTATTAAAAGCGCTGCAAACCCGAACCAAAACGGCCATAGTCCTGGTCTTACGCCGGTTTCGATTTGCCGCCGGCTTTGCCAACGCCGACCTAAAACAAGCGCGATGAACGCGACAATAGCGCCTAAGCCATAGGCCGCACTGCCTTCAAGGAAAACCGGGGATGGCATCACAAAGCCACGATTGCTTAAAAAAGCGAGGTCAAGAAAACTATTTGCTTGGCGAGGTGGGTTTAGGTTCCGTAAGACGCCGAAATACCAAAACATAATTTGTAACAATAAAGGTATATTACGGAAGGTTTCGACGTAAGTCGTGCTTAATAAGCGCACCAAGCCGTTTTTAGACAGCCGGCCTACCCCGACAATAAACCCAATTATTGTTGCGAGAAAAATCGAGGTGGCAGCGACGAGCAATGTATTGAGCAACCCGACAATCAATACGCGCCCATAGGTGCTGTCTTCGTTATAGTCTATTAAGGTTTGGCTTATCCCAAATCCTGCGCGATTATCTAAAAACCCAAATCCAGAAGCCGTGCCTTGGCGCGCAAGGTTTTCGATCGTATTACCGGCCAGCCATGTAATGCCATAGATAACGGCCGCCAGAAACAGCAGTTGTGCACCCCAAGAAAGCGCTTTCCGCCACATTCGCGTCATTGAAAAACCTTTATTGATTAGCGAATTGGTGGCGCATATTGCAAGCCACCATCTGTCCATAGCGCGTTAAGACCACGCTCAATACCCAAAGTTGACCCCTTGCCGACATTACGTTCAAAGCTCTCACCGTAATTACCCACTAGAAGTATAATTTGTTTACCCCAGTCTCTCGGAATATCGAGATTTTCGCCAAATGTGCCGTCGCCGCCGATCAGTCGCTGAATGTCTGGGTTTTTTAATTTAGATTTCTCGTTGATATTTAACGAGGTTACGCCAAGCTCTTCTGCCGTGATCATTGCATAAAGTGCCCAGCGCGCAATATCTGCCCATTGCGCATCGCCTTGGCGAACCACAGGCCCGAGCGGCTCTTTTGAGATGATCTCAGGTAACACCATATGTGCGTCGGGGTCTGTTAGTTTAAGGCGTTGGGCGTAAAGGCCAGATTGATCTGTTGTATAGGCATCGCAACGACCTGAGTTATAAGCGGCCACTGTTTCGTCGGCTTTCTCGAATGTAATGATTTCGTAATCCATGCCGCGCGACGTAAAGTAATCCGCGGCATTTAACTCTGTCGTTGTGCCCAAGTTAACGCATAACGACGCGCCACTGAGTTCGTTGACGCTTTTAAGGCCGAGTTCTTTGCGCACCAGAAAGCCCTGCCCGTCGTAATAGTTGACGCCCACAAAATCGACACCGAGTGCCGTATCGCGGTGCATCGAATATGTTGTGTTGCGCGATAGGATATCGACTTCACCTGATTGTAGCGCGGCAAAGCGCTCTTTGTTTGAGAGAGGCACATATTTAACTTTTGTGTCATCGGCAAAAATTGCAGCGGCAATGGCGCGACAAATATCAACATCGATGCCCGTCCAATTACCTTTATCGTCTGGGTTTGAGAAGCCGGGAAGACCCTGGCTTACGCCACATTTAACGTATCCGTTAGACTTAATTGAGGACAAAGTTTTGTCAGCAAAAGCAGGCTGTATGTTCATTACGCCAAGGCCGGTAAGTAACATGAAGGCTGAGCCATAGGTGGTGAGTTTGCTCGAAAATGCTGATCTCACTTTCAATCTCCTTTTGATGCTGATATCACTATCGTAACCGTGTTGCATGGTGAAGGAAAGACCTCATGGAAGATGATACCAAATTATCGCACTTAGGGCGCATGACTTCGGAACATTTTGGGTCCGTTAATACGCCTGTTTATCGCACATCGACCATTATTCATCCTACATTAGCCCATATACGTGGCCGTGAACGCTTAGCATACACCTATGGGCGTCGCAGCACACCGACCAGCCACAGCTTAGAGGCTATGTTATGTGAGCTTGAAAATGGCTCCCTAAGCGTGTTAACGCCTTCTGGCGTTTCGGCAATCACGGCATGTATGCTGAGTGTATGCAGTGCTGGGGACCATGTGTTAATTGTTGATAGTGCCTATGAACCAACTCGGAACTTCTGTAATGATGTCTTGGAACGCTTTAATATCAGTGCCGATTATTACGATCCGCGTGCATCTCTAGAGCATATCTCGGCACTTATTAAAAGTAATACGAAACTCATTTTTGCTGAGAGCCCTGGATCTCTAACCTTCGAAGTGCAGGATATTCCAGCGCTTGCTACGCTCTGTCATGCGCACGATATAGCGCTCGCAATTGATAATACTTGGGCGTCTCCATATTTCTTTAAGCCTCTCGACCACGGCGCAGATTTTTCATTGTCCTCAGCGACAAAATACATTATCGGCCATGCCGATGCACTGCTTGGTACCATAACGACCAATGCGAAATGGGCGCGGCGAACAAAACAGACCTGCACATTACTTGGTTTAATGGCCAGTTCTGATGATGCTTTTTTGGCTTTACGTGGTTTGAGGACCTTGTCGGTTCGGCTTAAACAACACGAAATTTCTGCGCTTGAAATTGCAATATGGCTTGAGGGGCTACCTTTCGTGCGCCAGGTTTTGTACCCTGCTTTACCATCACATCCAGACCACGCTATTTGGCGCCGAGACTTTAAGGGCGCTTCTGGCTTATTTAGTGTAGAGCTGACCCCTTGCAGTGAAGAAAAGTTGGCTGCAATGGTCGATCATATGTCATTATTTGCCATGGGGTTTAGCTGGGGCGGATTTGAAAGCCTCATTTTACCGCTTAATCCTGTGCGAACCGCTGTGCCTTATGAGAGCGACGGTCAACTTTTACGCCTACATATCGGGTTAGAGCATGTCGAAGACCTAAAGAATGATCTTATGGCAGGGTTTGAGCGCGCGGGTTACTGCTAAGTTTTAGGTTTGAAGGCTTGGACTCGGCGTTCTGCTTCGGCAACATCTGCATTGTTCATTTCTTTGCGTAAGTTGGCTAAAGCCTCTTCAGCGAATGCTGCAAAACCTTGCGCATTTGCCATTTTGTAAAATTTATATGCTTCAATGAGGTCTTTCTTAATACCGTCTCCCATGGAAAGCATGGCAGCAATATTAAACATTGCATCTGGAAAGCCTAAATTGGCAGCCTGTAGGTAAAGTTGCGCTGCTTTTTTTCGATCAACTTCGACACCATTTCCGTAGTCATACATTGCTGCCAAGTCAGTTAAACCTCTAGGATCATTTCCATTGGCAGAGATTTCAAAGTAAGCGATCGCTTTTTTGACATCACGCTTTACTATTTTAGCATCGAAATATTCGACACCGGCTCGAAACGCCGCTCCGGCGTCTCCCTTGCGCGCTGCCTCTTCCCAAACGGCCAAGCCTTCAGGGTATAGTCCGGCCCGGTAAAGCTTATGGCCCTCAGCCTCGCTGGCGAGCGTCTGGTTGGTCAAAATCAAAAATAGTCCAGCACAAAGCGCCGAAATATAAGTTATTTTGGATTTCACAGTGTTCATGCTGTTAGGTTTCCTTCTCACGTGATACGCACTATATATTATTGTGACATTCACTGAAACACCCTTGTGGCGAGAAAATGATGCTTAAACCGGCAATTATCGGAATTATCTGCAATTTGCGAAAGCATGAGACTGGTATCGGTCACACGGTAAATATTCAATATATCGACGCGATTGAAAAATATACGTCGGCGCGGGTTGTCATTTTACCATGCTTAATTGATGGCCAAACTGATGACCATCTGGCCCCTCTCCTAGATTTGGTTGATGGTATTTTATTAACGGGAAGCCGCACCAACGTGCACCCATCACATTATGGTGGCCAAGCGAGCTCTGAGACTGAACCTTATGATGAACTTCGAGATCGCACGAGTTTGCTATTAGCGAGGTGGGCGCTCGATAATCAGATACCCATTTTAGGTATATGTCGCGGCCTTCAAGAAATGAATGTGGCTTGTAATGGCACTTTGAGCGCCAACCTTCAACATGTTAAAGGTTGTTTGGACCACCAAATGCCTGCTGATGGAAGCTTCGACGATAAGCATGTCGCGCGCCATAGCATTGAATTAACCGAAAAGGGTTGCTTATCGGAGTTATTAGGGAGCAAGCGCGTGATGGTAAACAGCCTGCACCGTCAGAGTGTCGATCGTCTTGGTGCTGGACTGAGAGTAGAAGCTATTGCCGAAGATGGCGTTATTGAGGCTGTGAGTTATAACGATCACCCATTTGCGGTGGGTGTTCAGTGGCACCCAGAATACCAGACGGGTGAGAATAATGTATCAGCCCCTCTGTTTTCTGCTTTTGAAAATGCCATGATATCTCAAAGAACCGGGTAATCGTGTAAGACAATATGAAAAGCAAAGACTTACTCAATATTTTTGTTGGTGCGACTGCTTATGATCGTATTCAAAAAGATGGTCTGTCGCCAGACATGGTGACAAGTATATTTGGTGCATCTGGTTCAGCCAAATGGTTAGCCATCGCAGGACTTGATCATGCTATTTTTGGTGATTGGATGCCAAAGCGGCAGTCCGCCGATCCCGTGACTTTGTTTGGCACCTCCATTGGGGCTTTTAAATCAGCTGTAGCGGCGCGGCATAATCCATCAAAAGCGATTATGGATTTGGCGCATGCTTACGCTAATATTGATTTTGATCCTAAAGGCGGCGGGAGAGGAATTCAAAAAAATACACAAGAAATGATAATGAAACTTTTCGGCGAGGATGGTGCTGGCATCGAAGAGGTCCTTGAGAATAAGCATTATCACTTGAGCTTTGGCGCCGTTCGTGCCAGGGGGTTTGCAAATCACTCTAGCCCGCGCCGTCAGGGCTTATCAATGGCCTCTGGCTTTGTGAAGAATTATGTTGCACCGCGTTCGCTTCGCAACCAGTTTGAGCGTACAATTTTTATTGACCCACGGTCTCACTTAGAGCTTAAGGCTACAGATGGGTTTGAGGTTAATAAACGGCCCTTAACCTCGGATAACTTTCTTTCTGCCCTTGCCGCCTCGGGCAATCTTCCGGTCTATATGGAGGGTATCCGCTTTGCTGACGAGCCGAGTCAATTATATTTTGATGGTGGATTACTAGATTACCACCCTGTTCCTTCCGCTTTCATGCCGCAAGACAATGGCCTTTGTCTATACCCGCATTTTTATGGCCATATTGTGCGTCGTTGGTTCGATAAGTTTGCTCCTTGGCGAAGAGTTAAACGTAAGGATCTCGATAATGTGGTCTTGATTGCCCCCACCTCCTCTTATGTTATGAGCCTACCCGGCGGGCAAATCCCGGACCGACAGGATTTTATTCGCCTGCAAAATCACCCAACGCTTAGATATGAAAACTGGTCCACGGCTGTCACTGCCAGTGAGGAATTGGGTGCGGCTTTTGTTGACATGTGCCGTAGTGGAGATATTGCGCGCGAGGCCCAGTTGTTTCCGGCATAAATGCCAGACGTGATTCAGTGTGGTGACCCCGGCAGGACTTGAACCTGCAACCTCAAGATTAGAAATCTCGCGCTCTATCCGGTTGAGCTACGGGGCCGTTTAATGTGTCCAGAGACCAACACGGTCGTGACGAAAATTATCTGAATATGTTTTTATTGTCATCTTGCGCTTATGGGGTTGGTCAACACGGGCTGCAATGCCGTTATGGCGGGCATATTCTTGGGCAGCTTCGAGTGTATCAAACTTTAAGCGCACTTGGGTTTGTGTTTCATCGGCACTGTTCCAGCCGGTTAGAGGGTCTTTCACTCTGGGCTTTGAGGGAATAAACTCTAAGAACCATTTATTGGTTTTGGCTGTCCCTGATGACATTGCTGTTTTAGCGGGTTGGTAAATACGCGCACTCATATTTGACCTCGTGAATTGAATCTATAATGCATCTATCGCCGATAGATGCATTGAATTCAAGCCTATTTTTACTAGCGGATGGCTAATGGATTGATAATTGCTTGAACCGAACCTTCTAACTTAGGCACACCAAGGACAAACATGAACTCTGATACGCCATCATCAATTAATTCTTGAGTAACCATGTTTTCCAAAATGTATACGCCATAGCGTACGAGCAAGATCTGATGAACCGGAAAGGCCATAGTGGGATCTTCCGATGGTAAGACTTCTAATGCCCAACTATCGGCGCCGACAGCGACAACGCCAAGATTGGCAAGATATTCAGCTCCAGACACGCCGAGCCCAGGCTCACCCGCTAGCAGTTCTTTGCTATCCTTTGTTGCTGTCATATATCCTGAATGAAATATGACCACGTCCCCTTTAGTAATTGTCACGCCTTGGGATTTTGCTGCCGACTTAATGTCGTCGGCTGTATAGGGTGTGCCTGCTGGAACAGGCGTTTTCCCGAAATGTTTTGTCATATCTAGAACAATGCCGCGCGTGACAATCCCTGGGAGCTTATCTGTCCCAAACTTTTTGAGCCCGTCAGGGGCGACAACGTCGGCGGCTGAGAATTCGTTATAATATTTATGCTCGCGTCCGAAGTGGCCGAGCCCGTCTATCTGGGATCCAATACCAATTGATGTAATGACGATATCATCATTACTCACGGCAAGATTTTTTCCCAAGGTTGTTCCCGTGCCATCCGCCAATTGGTGGACAATCATTTGGAACTGTCTTGGGCCGTAGGCCGGTGTGTTCGGACCAGATACCATGCCAAGTTGATAGACTTTGCCTTTCGTAATGAGTTTGGCCGCCTGTTGAACGCCGGCTGATGATAGATGGTTTACTGCACCTAATTCGTCATTCTTACCAAATGGCGATTTAAACCAATTATCGGCATGCGCAAAAGATGACGTTAAACTCGCGATCAGAACGAATACTGGTAATTTACGCATGGCGAACTCCTTTAAAATATTCCACTATAAATAATGTCTATAGTCTCTGTTTTGTCTAGCAAAATAACGTCGGTTTTGAATTTTCTCCCAAGCATAGCGCAGCATATTCTTAGGGTTTTCGAGGCGTTTACGGCGTCGACTTAAAATTTTTCCTTTATTGTCTGGCACAAAAAGGGTTTGATTATTTTTTATAAAGGCCGAAATGTAATTCGGTAAATTATAGTCGTCTATGACGCGTTGCCTTGCTTCAATAATGGCTGACAGGCGCTTTGTGTAAGCATCCTCAGAAATGGCTTTTTCAATAATCTCAATAGCCTGTTCGCTATTGCGCAGGTCTAATTGAATAAAGCTTTCTTTTGGGAAATAGTCTTTAGTATTTGGGCAGCCCGCATAAAATGGCAGGCTATAGCCTAAATAAGCATCAGATAGTTTTTCGGTCCAATGGTGCGGGCTAATGTGGTTCTCAAGGGCGAGCGTGTAGCGATAGTCATTTAGTCCTTCACATTTTTTATCAACAAAGCGTTCGCCTTTGCCGAATAAGTCGGCTCGATCTCCAAAGTGGTCGCGCACGGCGCATAAAAAATCATAGCGCAATGCATGCATTGTATATTTCTCGGCCTTGGCAGACATAAAGATTGATAAATCTTTGGTTTTTGCTGGTGGTGCGGGAAGGCAGTCACTTTCTTCGCCGTAATACCAAAACCCAACAGGGGGCATGAAGAAACGATTGGGATGAGATAGAATATGCTCTTCATGACTGGTCAGCACCACTCCAAATTGGCGCGTGTAATCATCCCCATATAGCTTTACAGATGATGGCTCATAGGTTACCAGCATGGTGTTTTCTGCAGGGCACGCAAGATCTTCGTGTGCCATTGAAAAACGATCCCCGTCTCGAGGCGCTAGGTCGTCGTAAACAACCAGCCAATCATAGGTACGGCTTGTCGGGTCGAGGTCGAAAACGACATCATCATGCGCGCTCCCTTTGGCTGCAAACTGGAACTCTGGAATCGGATTCTTGGATAAAAATTTAATGCGAATCAATGGCTTGCTCCTATATCGCTACTATAACCGATAGATGTGAGCAAATGTAGGGAGAATATAACAGAGCGTGCGATATGGCTTGCCAGAGCATCAATTTATGATGCCTAATAGTCGCACACGCGTTACCCATAATCTTTAAGAGGTTTTTTATGTCTGAAGCAACTCAATACCCTAACTTATTCACACCGCTTGATCTTGGATTTACCAAGATTAAAAACAGATCGATTATGGGGTCAATGCATACCGGACTAGAAGAAGCGCCAAATGGTTTTGAGCGGATGGCTGCCTATTTTGCCGAACGTGCGGCAGGTGGAGTTGGCATGATTATTACGGGCGGGATATCACCTAATTTAGAAGGTGGTGTTGGGGGAGCAAAATTATCGAATGCGGCCGAGGTTGCAGAGCATCGTTTGGTGACAGATGCTGTTCATGCTGCTGACCCTGAGGTTAAAATCGTAATGCAAATCTTGCATATGGGCCCTCTCGCCTATAACGATCAATTAGTAGCGCCAAGCCCCGTAAAGTCTCGCATTAGCGCCTATGCGCCAAATGAGCTTGACGCGGCTGGCATTCAAAAACAAATTGCCGATTTCGCAAATTGTGCCAAATGCGCCCAAGAGGCTGGCTATGATGGTGTCGAGATCATTGGTTCTGCGGGCTACCTCGTGTCGACTTTCTTGGTTGAAAAAACAAATCAACGCGATGATGAATATGGTGGGTCTTACGAAAATCGTATGCGCTTTGCGCTCGAAATTGTCGAGGCGATACGCGCCGCAGTCGGGCCTGACTTTATTGTTATTTTCCGGATCGCGGCAATGGACATGTTGCAAGGCGGCATGTCTTGGGACGAAGTTGTCTTGCTGGCCAAAGAACTCGAGAAAAGAGATGTCAGCATTATTTCGACACATTTTACATGGCATGAAAGTGCCGTCCCAACTATTGCTACAATGGTTCCGCGCGCTGCCTTTACCTCTGTGACAAACCGGTTGCGTAAAGAAATTAATGTACCAGTAATTACCTCTAACCGAATAAATATGCCTGATGTTGCTGAAGATGTGCTGGCGCGCGGTGACGCAGACCTTGTCTCAATGGCTCGCCCCATGTTGGCCGATAGCCAGTTTATGTTAAAGGCCAAGGAAGGCCGGGCAGATGAAATCAATACGTGCATTGCGTGCAACCAGGCTTGTCTTGACCATACATTTGGCGGCAAAAATGTTTCTTGCCTTGTAAATCCTAGAGCTTGCCACGAAACATTATTGAAATATGAACCTACGACGACGCCAAAGAAAATAGCTGTCATTGGTGCGGGCCCTTCTGGGCTTGCTTATGCGACAATTGCGGCCGAGCGTGGCCACAACGTAACGTTATTTGATGCGAGCAGTGAAATCGGTGGGCAGTTTAATTTAGCCAAACGCGTGCCGGGTAAAGAAGAGTTTTACGAGACCATTCGTTATTATGGCCGCATGATTGAAAAGTTTAGTGTTGATTTGAAATTAAACACGCGAGTTGATGCACAGATGCTCAAAAATATGGACTTTGATCATATTATCGTTGCAACGGGAATTTCGCCAAGAAACCCTGATATTCCGGGTATCGATCGCCCGCATGTCATGAGTTATGTCGATGCTATTAAGGCACCTGAAAAAGTAGGTAAACGGGTCGCGATTATTGGAGCCGGTGGTATTGGGTTTGATGTCGCTGACCTTATATCGCACGAGGGCCCTTCTGCGGCGCTTGATATCGATTTGTTTGCGCGAGAATGGGGTATCGATTTTAAGAACCATCCGCGCGGCGGCGTCACAGGCGTTGAACCTGTTACGGCGCATTCTGACAGGGAGATATCCCTCCTTCAACGTAAGAAGACGCCCGTAGGGCGCGGGCTTGGCCAAACAACGGGTTGGACGCACCGCATTACGTTAAATAGGCGGGGCGTGAAAATGATGAACGGTTTGGAGTATCAACATATCGATGATGATGGCGTCCATGTATTGCGTGAGGGCAAGCCAGATTTCGTTCCTGCCGATACAATTATTGTTTGTGCTGGACAAGAACCGCTTCGCGAACTCTATGATACGTGCGTTGAGGCTGGCCTGAAGGCAGAGCTTGTTGGCGGCGCTTATGAGGCGGCTGAGTTAGATGCTAAAGCCGCGATCAATCAAGCGGCTTATCTCGCGGCCGCTGTTTAAGTTTTTGCTGGCATAAGTCGCACATATGTCCGTCTGTGGTGCGGGTATCATAAGCGTTATTGATTTTTTAATAGAAAAGGCATGCCTGTGCAAAGGTCGTCGTCATTGCATCTGAGATGAACTTATGTCTACTCTACAGTAACAGATTTTGCGAGGTTCCGAGGTTGGTCGACATCCGTGCCTTTAATGCATGCCGTATGATAGGCAAGTAATTGTAGGGG